>ERZ773142.349-NODE-349-length-47851-cov-38.3532_pt1 | contig 47851 bp, 41 predicted proteins | sample MGYA00580853_ERZ773142 | MGnify/ENA primary metagenome ERZ773142 (study PRJEB29015, sample SAMEA2737862) | human gut metagenome | biome: human gut; feature: human-associated habitat; material: faeces | place: China | collected 2012 ... | reverse complement strand
TTGAAGTTTTAGAACCCCATTTGATAATATCCTTACCATGACAGTGAGGACATTGATTAGGAGAATAAGAGAGTTTAGCATGAATAATTTTAGAATATACTCCTTTAAAATTTTCCATAGAAATTCCTTTTTCAGTAAAAGTAATATTTTTATCTTTAATATTTAGTAAATTTTTGATAGAATAGATTTGAGACAAGTAAACGACCTCCTTATATTTTGTTTGGCGACTTAATTTTAACAGGAAAATTTACTTGTCTCATCTTTTTTTTGGAAAAAAGTAAAAAAGGTGTTAATACATTTAAGTACCAACACCAAAAATTATACACCCAAAATTTAAGAAGAGATGGGGAAACCTATTTCTTCTTTTTTTATAAAGGAAATTATATAAAGTGTCCTAAAACTAAAGATAATAAAATTAGGTTGCTCTTTTTGTGGAAAATGGTATAATTTTGTTGAGGTGTAATCTAAAAAATGAGGGAAAAGATAACAGAAATTTTAAAAATGGATAGTTTTAGAATCATTGGAAAAAAAAGATATATTAACTCAGCTGTATTAATTGGTATAATTAATTTAGAGGGAAAAGAGCACATAGTTTTTGAAAAGAGAGCCTTAAAAATAAGACAGGGAGGAGAGATATCTTTTCCTGGTGGAAAATTTGAGGAAAAAGATGGAAGCTCTAAAGAGACAGCTATTAGAGAAACTGTTGAAGAGTTGGGAATAGAAAGAGAAAAAATAGATATTATAGGTAAATATGGAACTTTAATTAATGCTTCTGGAATGTTATTGGATGTCTATGTTGGATATATTAATATAGAAAAAATAGAGGAGTTTAATTTTAATAAAGAAGAAGTAGAAAAATTAGTGGTTGTTCCTATGGAATTTTTTAAATATAATAAACCTAAGATAGAGAAAATAGGAGTAAAGAATATTCCAGAATTTTCACCTAAAGATTATAATTTGCCAGAAAGATATTATGGAGCTTGGAGTGGAAATTCAAGAGAGGTATACTTTTATAATTATCAAGAAGAGATCATCTGGGGAATGACAGCAGAAATAATTTTTGATTTTATAGAAGAACTTTATAAAATGGAGGTAGAGAGATGATTTTAAGTAAAGAAACAGCAGCAAAATTAATAGAAGAGTTAAAATTACAAGGTAAAAAAGTTGTATTTACAAATGGATGTTTTGATATTTTACATGTTGGACATTTGAGATATTTAAATGAAGCTAAAAAACAGGGAGATATTTTAATAGTTGGTGTCAATTCAGATAGTTCAGTTAGACAGTTAAAAGGTGAAGGTAGACCAATAAATAATGAAATAGATAGAGCAGAGATGCTTTCAGGATTAAAAGCAGTAGATTTTACAGTTATTTTTGAAGAGTTAACTCCAATTGAAACATTGGAAAAATTAAAACCATCAATCCATGTTAAAGGTGGAGATTATGATAAAAATAAACTACCTGAAACAGCAACAGTTGAAAAGAATGGTGGAGAAGTAAGAATACTTTCTTTTGTAGAAGGAAAATCTACAACTAATATAGTGAAAAAAATCCAATTTAAGGATGGAGGAAATGATGAGAAAGATACTAACATTTAGTGAGTTAAATACTCTTGCTGAAAAATTAGCAGATTATTCTCAAGAAAATACAACAATAGCTTTGATAGGTGATTTAGGAACAGGAAAGACAACTTTTACTAAAACTTTTGCTAAAAAGCTAGGTGTGACAGAGAGTATAAAAAGTCCTACATTTAACTATGTTTTAGAATATTTTTCAGGGAGACTTCCATTATATCACTTTGATGTATACCGTTTAGGTGAAGCAGAGGAAATATATGAGGTAGGTTATGAAGATTATCTAAATAATGGTGGAATAGTTTTGATTGAATGGGCTGATATTATAGAAAGTGAACTTCCTAAAGAGTATATTGAGATAAAACTTTATCATCATGGAGAAGAGGATAGAGAAGTAGAAATAAGATATGTAGGAAATTTAGAGAAGGAAGAGGAGATGTTAAAGTATGTTGGTTTTAGCTATTGATACAGCTACTAAAATAGGAAGTGTAGCTCTTTATGATGATAAAATAGGAGTAATAGGAGAGATAAATCTTTATGTTAAAGTAAATCATTCAAATGTGATTATGGATGCTGTGGATTCTCTTTTTAAATTATCAGGATTGACTATAAAAGATGTAGATAGAATAGCTGTTACAATAGGACCAGGTTCATTTACAGGAATTAGAATAGGAACTGCTATAGCTAAAGGTTTAGCTTATTCATTGAAAAAGCCAATAGTAGGAGTAAATGAGTTAGATGTTTTAGCACATATGGGAGAAAATAGAGAAGATATAATTGTTCCTTTAATAGATGCAAGAAAAGAGAGAGTATATTTTTCTAAGTATAGATATATTGATAATATTTTACTTAGAGAGGAAGAGTATAAAGATGGAGAATTAAGAGAGATTTTAGAGGATCTTAAAGGTAAAAAAGTTACATTTATAGGTGATGGAGCAACAGTTAATGAAAAGCTTATAAATGAGATTTTAGAAAAGGATTATACTATTTTTTCTAAAGCAAACTCTATTCCTAGAGCTGGGGTAGCTGCTCAAATTTCATTACGTCTACCTGAAGATAATTTATATACGTTAGAACCTTTATATGTAAATAAATCTCAAGCTGAAAGAGAAAAAGAAGAGAGAGAAAAAAGGAAATAGTTGACATTTCTAGTATATAATTAGGAATAGTAAGTTTTTAACTAGATAATGGAGGAGAGAAGATGAAAAAGTGGGTATGTAGTATTTGTGGAATAGTATGTGAAGGAGATCATGCACCAGAAGTATGTCCAATTTGTAACGTTGGAAGTGAATATTTTTCTGAAGTAAAGTCTGAAGAGAAAAAAGTGGAAAATGTAGAAAAAGAGAAAAAACTTTCAGGAAAAGTTTGGAGATGTACAGTATGTGATGAGGTATTTCCATATGATGAGTGTCCAGATACTTGTCCAGTTTGTGGAGTAGGAAAAGATCTATTTGAAGTGACAGAGATTCAAGAGGCTCCAGAAGAGGTAGCTGAAGGAAAAGATGAAAAGATCTTAATAATAGGAAGCGGAGTTGCAGCAGTTTCAGCAGCTGATGGAGCAAGAGGAAAAAATAGTTCAGCTGAAATTGAAATTATTGGAGAAGAACAAGCAGATCCATATTATAGAACAAAATTAACTGAATATCTTTGTGAAGATATGGAAATGGACAGATTAAAAATAAAAAAAGATAGTTGGTATGAAGATAAAAATATAAAATTAACTAAAGGAGTAAGAGTAACTTCAATAGATAATGAAAATAAAAAAGTTGTTCTTTCAAATGGAGAAGAGAGAGAATACGATAAACTTATCTTAGCAACAGGAGCAAAATGTTTTGTTCCACCAATTAAAAACTCAAATGTATCTGGAGTTTTTGTAATAAGAAATATGGAAGATACTGAAAAAGTAAAAGAGTATGCTAAGAATTGTAAAAGAGCAGTAGTTATTGGTGGAGGAGTGCTTGGATTAGAAGCTGCTTGGGGATTAAAATTATTAGGAATAGAAACATCAGTTATAGAGATGATGCAAAGAATATTACCTAAACAATTAGATGAACAAGGATCAGAAATATTAGAAGCTGCTATAGAACAAGCAGGGGTAAAAATATTTAAAGGTGTAGTTGTAAGTGCTATAGAAGGAGAGGAAAAAGTGACTTCTATTGCATTGGAAAATGGACAACATATATTAGCTGATCTAGTTATTATAAGTGCTGGAATAGCTCCAAATAAAGAGTTAGCTCAAAACTTAGGTTTAAATATAGGTAGAGGTATAGTTGTAAATGAAAAAATGGAAACTTCTATGAAGGATATTTATGCTTGTGGAGATGTGGCAGAATACAATGGAAAAATAATTGGATTGTGGCAAGTAGCTATGGAGCAAGGAAAGACTGCTGGAATAAATGCTTGTGGAGGAGAAGCTCAATATAAAGAGCAAATTCAACCATTAAATTTTGATGGAATGAATATAAAATTAATCTCTATAGGAACAATTGGAAATAGTGATAATAGTGAAGAATTTGTACAAGAGATAGATACTACAAAGAAATTGTACAAAAAACTTTATTTTGAAAATAATAAGTTAAAAGGTGCAATATTAATAGGAGATGTATCAAAAGGAATCACACTTATTAAAGGTGTAAGAGAAAATGATGATAAAAACACTATTATGAGAAAATTATATATATAAAAAGCTTGATTTTTTTTGAATAACTTTGTACAATACAAGAGATTGTATAAATTAAAAAAGGTAATATTCCATAAAAGGAGGAACATTAGTGAGTGGTTTAATAAACTTGAATGAGATTACTTTTCAAGAAAAAGTAATAGAAGGCAAGGGAAAAGTAATTGTAGACTTTTGGGCTGAATGGTGTGGTCCTTGCAAATTGTTATCTCCAATTCTAGAAGAGGTGTCAAATATACTAGATATAAAAATATATAAAGTGAATGTTGATGAAAATCCTAGTCTTGCAGGACAATTTGGAATAAAGAGCATCCCCACTATAGTTATCTTTGATGATGGAGTAAGAGTTAAAGAAGTGGTAGGACTTAGACCTAAAGAAGAGATAATTGAAAAATTAACTGTTTATTAGGAAAAAATAGAGCTGTTGCTTTTAAAGCAACAGCTTTTTTGTCTATTTTTTAGATAAAATTTATACAATTATTTTATTTTATTCTCAATTGTGATATAATTATTTAAACTGAGTATTTAAGGAGAAGGATTGTAGATGAGGAGAAAATTATTATTAGTAGCATCTTTTATTATAGTTTCTTTAGTTACATTTGGAATAACCACGGTTCCTATGAATGAAATAGGACAAAAAAAAGATGATAGAATAATAGGAGGAGCTGACGAAGTTGAGTTGGATCTTCTTACTGATACTATTACTTCTCAAAATGGTGTCAATTTAAAGTATGGAAACTTAAAATTAAAAGTATTTAATTTAAGAAGAGATAAAGAAGAAAATAGAGTTTATTTAAAAGATAATTTAATAGCTCAAGTAGAGCAACCTACTGGAGTTTTAAAGATAGAATCAAAAGAGGGAGATGTCTCTCTTGATGGAAATCAAGGAGTTTTTTATGATAACTTTGGATATCTAGAGATTGGAAAAGTTACAGGTGGAGAAGCTCCAAATGATAAGATCTATTTTGGAGGAAAAGTTTTTGATTATAATAATGGAAAACTTTTTATAAATAATGGTTGGATAACAACTGATTACAATGTAGCAGAAAGTGGAGATCCTGATAAGGCTGGGTATCATTTCCTATCTAAAGAAATAATCGTTGAACCTGATAAGCAACTAACTTTAAAAGGAAGTGACTTCTATATGGGAAGTAGTGATATTTTTCCATTCTCACTTCCATGGTATAGATTAAATATAAGAGAAGGATCTAAAGTTCCACTATTCCCAGAGTGGGGAACAAAAGATTACTATGGTTGGCAAACTTCATGGGGAGTTTTGTATGGAGATAAGGACAGTAAATTCAGAGGTGGATTTGCTCCAAAATTTGCTGATCAAATGGGACTTTTAATAGGTAGATGGGAAAACTGGTATACTACTGATAAATTTGGAACTGCTAAACTTGATATTGATGATGCTTTGGTATGGTCAAAGGCAGATAAACCAGAAGATAAAAAATCAGATGTAGAGTATGAGGAAAAACATAAAAGATATAGAGTAAATTATACCCATGAATATAATGGAGAAAAGGGAAAGTTATACTTTAATACTATCAATGCAACATATAATATGATACCTAAGTTAGATGATATTATTACTGATTATGAAGGAAATAGCTTTTTCCACAACAATGATGTAAAAAGACCTAAATTAGATTCAAATATGATGTTTTTCTCAATGAATTCTGATTTAAAAGAGCTTGGAGAAAATAAAGATATCACTTTAAAGACTAGATTGAAGTTAACTGATGATAAGGAAGCTTATGCTTGGATGGTATATGATGATATAGATGATATTGACTATGGAAGTAATATAGATAATGATCTATTTTCACAAGTATCATTGTACAAGGACAATGCAAAATATAAAATTGGTGGATACTATAACTACCTATATGATATGGATCCAGGATCTACTTTAAATGATACTCAATCAAGAGCTGAAGATTTTGGTTTTGAGTTCTTTGAAAAAGAAAATAATATAGGATTTAGTTATGATGAGAAAAATGGAGATAGATTTAGAAAGTTAGGACTTTGGGAAAGAGATCCTAAACTAGATTCACTATTGAAATTTAATACTCTTTTAGGAGGAAAGCTGTATTATAACTACAATCCAAGTATGATAAGAGAGTATAGCCAATATGATAGCAAAGATTTGAGAATCTCTTTTGGAGATTATGATCTATATGGAGATTATAGGGTAAAAGCTGGTTTAAATATAAATGAGTATACTAGAAAACTTGATTTAACTAAAGATCCATTAAGAGAAAATGTTGTAAAAAATAATGAAAGAAGTAAAGAGTATAATAGATTTGAAAATATTATTTACCATGATTATAGAGAAGTTAGAGGATATGTAGATTTCTATGATGATACAACTAAATTCACTTTTGCATCTGGAGAGACAAAAGAGGAGTTTTGGGATAGAGATGGTATATATTACTATACACATGATTTTGAAGAGGGTTCATATAGAAAATATGTAAATGAATCGAAGTTCTATGAAGTAAGTGCAGAGCAAAATGAGATATCTTTAGGAAACTATGGAGAATTAGCTCTATTTGGTGGAATTAGATATGATAAATATGATAAGGGATATAATCCTTATGGTAAAAATTATGCTACTGGAGAGGATTCAACTTTAAGAACTCAACTGAAATTAAATCATGTAGTAGATATTTTTGATAATAGAGAAGATTCAAATAGAAAAATAGACTTCGCTATGAACAATGATTTGAAACTTTTCTATCAAAGATATGATTATGACTCTGGAGATATAAACTTTGGAGATACAGTTGATAAAGATAGAAATAAAAAAGTAAGTTCAAAAGAGATTAGATTAAAAAATAAAGATAATATCTATGAAGTTAAGGACACAGTAACTACAACAGTTGGAAATACTGAAACTGTGTATAATGTTGAGTATAAGAGGGCTGAAAATCCAGCTAATACAGATGATTTAAATGGACAACTATTTAAAAATGATTTAACATTTAAAATTGATGATAAGCAATCTTTAACATTAAACTATGGACAAGATAGAAGATATACAAATGAAAATATGAGAGATCATAACTACAATGACTTAACATTTATCAATTATGGTGGATCATATACTTATGATAATCATAAGTTTTCATATGAAACTCAAGGTATAGATTCTAAGATTTGGGATATAAAAAATGAAGATAAATTTTTAAATAATGCTAAAGAGAAAATTAGAGCTAATACTTATGGATATAATTATAGTTTTGACGATAATCAATTAGGAATTAGCTTTAGCCAAGGTACAGATGTTAGAGATAACTATACTCTTAATATGAGAGAATTAGATGTAGATAATAAAATTTATAAGGTATCTTTCTTAGATGGTGGAGATGTAGAAAACTACTATGCTGTAACTTATGAAGACTATAAACATAAGGAAGATGGAGCTAAACGTAATATTGATGGAGAGATGAGAAATATAGGAAACTCTGATGTATTATCATTGACTTATGAATATAGAGATAAGAGATTTACAGATGAAGAGTTAAAAAATTATGCAGAACTTGAGTTTGATAAAGATTCAAATACACTTTCTCAAGCTGAACTTTATAGAGTAAGAGATATTTTAAGAGATAGAGAAAGAAATAGTGTAAACTTCAACTTAAATAGTATAATGTATGATAGATTTAATTCTTTAGGAGATTATAAACGTAACTTTAAAGTTTACCTAATGGCTCAAAGAAATGAAGCAAGATATGATAAAACTGGAGATTTATGGGATTCATTAGAAGAGGTAAATGCAAAGATATTCTATTCACAAAATAGATATGGTATTGGTTATGAGATAGATGACAATGCAGGATGGAATAAAGATAATAAATGGAATAAAGTTGATAGAGAACATAAAGTAAGTCTAATGGCTAAAATAGGAAAACCAAGTCAAGGATGGAATATTAGAACATATGCTAAATTCTATGAAAACTACAATGATAAATCTGCAGAAAATAGAAATAAAAAATCTTTAGATGGATTAGGAATTGAAATAGGAAGAGAATTTGGATATTATCAATGGGCATTAGCTTATGAACAAGAGTATGATCTAGGAACAAGAGATTATGAATGGAGAGCAGCTCTACAATTTACATTGCTTGCTTTCCCTGATAAACCAATATTTGGTCTTGGAGCTACTACTGGAGGAGATAAGAAAACAAGTCCAGATACTTACCTATTTGATGGATTAAAACCAGAAGATGTAATAGATTAATTTATATAAATTAGAGGAGGAAAATATGAAAATAGAATTACCTAGTGGAGAGATAAAAGAGTTTGAAAGTGCAGTAAATATGTTTGAAATTGCTAAAAGTATTAGTAACTCTTTAGCAAAAAAATCAGTAGCTGCTAAAGTTGATGGAATAGAGATGGATATGTCAACTGTTCTTGATAGAGATGCAAAGGTAGAGTTTGTAACTGCTGATTCTGAAGAGGGAGAAGAAGTTATAAGACACTCAGCTGCTCACCTTATGGCACAAGCAGTAATTAGATTATTCCCAGGAACAAAAGTTGCAATAGGACCAGCTATAGAAAATGGATTCTACTATGACTTTGATCCAGAAGTACAATTTACTGAAGAAGATTTAGCTAAAATTGAAGCTGAAATGAAAAAAATAGTAAAAGAAAATGAAAAAATTGAAAGAATAATGATGAGCAGAGAGGAAGCTATTGAGCATTTTGAAAAACTTGGAGAAGTTTACAAAGTTGAAATAATAAGAGAGATTGCTCAAGGAGAAATGCTATCTTTCTATAAACAAGGTGAATTTATGGATCTTTGTAGAGGACCTCATGTACCTTCTACATCTTACATAAAAGCATTTAAATTAAAATCAGTAGCTGGAGCATATTGGAGAGGAGACTCTAAAAATAAAATGCTTCAAAGAATTTATGGATTTGCATTCTCTGATGATAAGAGATTAAAAGATTATTTACACCTATTAGAAGAAGCTGAAAGAAGAGACCACAGAAAACTTGGAAGAGAACTTGATCTATTCTTTGTAAGTGAATATGGACCTGGATTCCCTATATTCCTTCCAAAAGGAATGGCAATAAGAAATACTCTTATTGATCTATGGAGAAGAGAACATACACTTGCTGGATACCAAGAAATAATGACTCCTATTATGCTAAATAAAGAGCTTTGGGAAACTTCAGGACACTGGTTTAACTACAGAGAAAATATGTATACTTCAACAATAGATGAAACTGAATTTGCTATTAAACCTATGAACTGCCCAGGAGGAATAATTACTTATAAATCTCAACTACACTCATATAAAGATTTCCCAATTAGATGCGGAGAATTAGGAACTGTTCATAGACATGAGTTTTCAGGAGCACTTCATGGACTTATGAGAGTAAGATCATTTACTCAAGACGATGCTCATATCTTTATGACTCCAGATCAAATTGAATCTGAAATTATTGGAGTAGTACAATTAATAGATAAATTCTATAGCAAACTATTTGGATTTGAATATCATATTGAACTTTCAACAAAACCAGAAAAGGCTATTGGATCAGATGAAATTTGGGAAAAAGCAGAAGCTGCACTAGCTGGAGCTCTTGAAAAAATTGGTAAACCATATAAATTAAACCCTGGAGATGGGGCATTCTATGGACCTAAATTAGATTTTAAAATTAAAGATGCTATTGGAAGAACTTGGCAATGTGGAACTATTCAACTAGATTTCAACTTACCAGAAAGATTTGATATTACTTACATAGGTGAAGATGGAGAAAAACATAGACCAGTAATGCTACATAGAGTTGTTTATGGATCAATTGAAAGATTTATAGGTATCCTTATTGAACACTATGCAGGAGCTTTCCCTCTATGGTTAGCACCTACTCAAGTAAAACTTTTAACTATTAATGATGAAGTTGTTCCTTATGCTCAAGAGATCTTCAATGCTCTACAACAAAGAGGAATAAGAGTAGAATTAGATGATAGAGCAGAATCTATTGGATATAAAATAAGAGAAGCTAATGGAAAATATAAAGTTCCAGTACAAATTATCATTGGTAAAAATGAAGTTGAAAATAGAGAAGTTAATATAAGAAGATTTGGATCTCAACAACAAGAATCTATGAAATTAGATGAGTTCTTAGATAAAATTGTAGAAGATGCAAAAATAAAATTTGATAAATAACAAAAACTAATTGTAAAAAGCTATGAGCAAGATTTGTTCATAGCTTTTTTTGAATTTCTTCTAAACTTATATTAAATTATGGTATAATGTGTTAAATATAAGCTAAAAAGGAGGAAAAATTTATGATTAAAAATTTTGTTCATCTTCATCTACATACAGAATATAGCCTCCTTGATGGAGTTGGAAAAATAGATGATTACTTAGATAGGGCTATTGCTTTAAAGATGCAAGCTATAGCTATAACAGATCATGGAAATCTTTTTGGAGTACTTGAATTTTATAAAAAAGCTATGAAAAAGGGAATAAAACCCATAATTGGTTTAGAAGCATATGTAGCAGAAAATTCAATGGAATCAAAAGATGGAAGAAACTTTCACTTGATCTTATTAGCAGAGAATAACAAGGGATATAAAAATCTTTTAAAAATAAGTTCAGAAAGCTATTTAAAAGGATTTTATTATAAACCAAGAGTGGATAAAGAGTTTTTAAAAGAGCACAGTGATGGGATAATTGCCCTTTCAGCATGTATGCAAGGGGAGATCTCAAGAAGAATTTTAGATAATGAACCAAAAGAAAATATAGATTTAGCAGTTAATCAGTATATAGATATTTTTGGAAAGAATAACTTCTATATTGAAGTTCAATCTAATGGTGTTAGGGGACAAAAGGAACTTAATGATAGATTATATGATGTAGCAGAAGAACACAATTTAAAAATGGTAGCTACAAATGATACACATTATGTCAATGAAGGGGAACACACTCTACAAGATATTCTAATTTGTGTACAAACAGGGGCAAAAGTTTCAGATGAAAAGAGAATGAGAATTGAAACTGATGAACTTTTCTTGAAAAGTAGAGAGCAGATAATAGATGGTTTAGGAACAAAGTTTTTAGAAGCAGTAAATAATACAGTTGAGATAGCTGAAAGATGTAATATCAGTATAGAATTTGGAAAGTTTAAGTTTCCAGAGTATAAAATCCCTACTTGTGTTAAGAGTATAGAGGGATTTTTAAGAAAATTAGTGTATATGGGATTAGACAGAAGATATCCTCATGGACTTACTAAAAATATAATAGAGAGAACAGAATATGAACTTTCTATTATTGAAAAAATGGGGTATGCAGGATACTTTGTAGTAGTATGGGATTTTATTGACTATGCTAAGAAAAACAGGATACCAATAGGACCAGGAAGGGGATCAGCAGCAGGAAGTTTAATTGCTTATGCACTGGGAATAACTGAATTAGATCCATTAGAGTACAATCTGATTTTTGAAAGATTTTTGAATCCTGAAAGAGTGTCAATGCCAGATATAGATATAGATATTTGTCAAGAAAGAAGACAAGAGGTTATTGAATATGTAATAGAAAAGTATGGAGCTGATAAAGTAGCACAGATTATTACATTTGGAACAATGAAAGCAAGAGCAGCTATAAGAGATGTTGGAAGGGTAATGGATACTCCTCTTAGTAAGATAGATAGTGCAGCTAAATTAGTTCCTTTTAATGCTACAATAAGCCAAACTTTAAATAGTGTAGAGGAGTTTAGAAATATTTATCTAAATGATAGTGAGATGCAAAAAGTAATAGATATCTCTGCTAAAATTGAGAATAAAGTTAGACATGCCTCTGTCCATGCAGCAGGTATAGTTATAACAAAAGATCCTCTTACAGAGCTAGTTCCACTGTATAGTGATAATAAAAATAAGGTTGTATCAACTCAATATCAGATGAAAGAATTAGAAGATTTAGGACTTCTAAAAATGGACTTTTTAGGGTTACGTAACCTTACAATTCTTCAAAGAACAATAGATTATATAAAAGATGGAACAGGAGAAGAGGTTGTTTTATCTGATATTCCTTTAAATTCTAAAAAGGTTTATGATATGTTATCAAGAGGAGATACCTCAGGGGTATTCCAAATGGAATCTCAAGGATTAAGAAAAATATTATTGAAGTTAAAGCCTGATAGATTTGAAGATATTATCGCCTTATTGGCACTATATAGACCAGGACCATTGGGATCTGGAATGGTAGATGACTTTATAAATGGGAAAAATGGTGTTACAGAGATAAAATACCCTCATCCCTCTTTAGAGACAATTTTAAAAGAGACTTATGGGGTTATTCTATACCAAGAACAGGTTATGAAGATAGCCAATGTAATGGCTAATTACTCTCTTGGAGAGGCAGATCTTTTAAGAAGAGCCATGGGAAAAAAGAATGTTCAGATAATGGAAGAGAATAGGGATAAGTTTGTAGAGAGATCTATAAAAAATGGATATACTAAAGAAAAAGCTGTGGAGATGTTTGAGCTTATTGATAAATTTGCTGGGTATGGATTTAATAAGTCTCACTCAGCAGCTTATGCAATGATAGCTTATTGGACAGCATATTTTAAAGCTCACTATATGAAATACTACTATGCAGCTCTTATGACATCAGATATGAATCATATAGAGGATGTAGCTTATTATGTGGAAGATGCAAAGATACACAATGTAAAATTGTATCTACCAAATGTAAATAAAGCTAGTTCAAAATTTATTGTTGATAATGATGGAGTTGTATTTTCATTGGCAGCAATAAAAAATGTTGGAGAGGGAGTAGCAAATAGAATTCTACAAGAGTACAATGAAAATGGGGAGTATAAAAACTATGAAGATTTTGTAGTGAGAACTCGTAAAGATGGATTAAATAAAAAAGCTTTAGAATCTCTTATTCTAGCAGGAGCTTTAGATAGTTTACCAGGAAACAGAAAACAGAAGTTTGAATCAGTAGATAAAGTTTTAGATTATGCTAATAGAAAACTGAAAGAGGATGATATTCAGCAGATGAACCTTTTTGGAGAGGCTAAATCTATTTTAGGAGCATTTATGTTGCCACAGATGGCTGAATACACAATAGAGGAGCTATTAGCTAAAGAGAAAGAGTATCTAGGTTTCTATTTTAGTGCCCACCCTTTAGATAATTATAGAAATATAATAGATGTGTATAGATTGAATAAGATAGCAGATATTAAAGAGGAGAAAACTCCTCGTATTTTTAAAACATATGGAATAATTAGGGATATAAAGAAGGTAGTGACTAAGAAAACAGGACAGGTAATGTGCTTATTTGAGCTAGAAGATTACTATGATAAGATTAGCTGTGTAGTATTTCCAAGGGATTATGCAGAAAATGCTCATATTTTTGTTGAAGGAAAAGCTGTGTATATTGAGGGAAGTATACAGACAGATTATTTCAAAGGTAGTGAAACAAAAAAAGTTATTGTAAAAAATATAAGATTCTTAGATGAACTATGCTATGATAAAAGATTTACTGTGTATCTTTTAATTACTGAGGAAGATAAAGAAAAATTTAGTAGGTTAAAACAGATAATTTTATCCTATCTAGGTGATACAAAATTGAGCTTTGCTATCAAGACAAAAACTACCAAAGAGGTAAAATCTACTAAATACAAGGTGTTACCTTCGAAATTATTTATAGATGAGATAATAGAATTGATAGGGGTAGACAAGATCACTATAAAGTAGTAGAATGTAATTTTGTTGAAATAAAGTAATTGTAGTGGTAAAATATATAAAAATGAGGAGGGATTATGAAGGCTGATATAAAAACTATAGAAGAGTTAATGAAAGTTTTACATGAACAAAAATTAACTGAAGTTTCATATGAAGACACAAATTTTAAAGTGACAATAAAAGGAACAGCAACTGCTGAAGTAAAAAAAGAGATAAAAAGAGATCAAAAACCTGTAGAAACTAAGGAAACTATAAAGTATAAAGAAGTATTATCTGACCATATTGGAAGATATTTCTATATGAAAAAAGATGGAACTCCAATAATAGAAGTTGGACAAAAAATAAAATCAGGACAAGAGATAGGATATATTACCACAATAGGTGTAAATACAACTATCTGTTCTAACTTCTCAGGAGTAATAGAGGAAATATATATTGAAAATGGCAATCCAGTAGATTATGGAAGACCATTATTAAAAATTAGAATATAATGCTCTAAGATATTTGGATTACCAGGAGGAAAAGATATGTTTAAAAAGATACTTATAGCGAACAGAGGGGAAATAGCTGTTAGAATAATTAGAGCAGCTAAAGAGCTAGGAATAAAAACAGTTGCTGTATATTCTGAAGCAGATAAAGAGAGCTTACATGTGATGCTAGCTGATGAGGCAGTTTGTATAGGAGGAATTTCAAGTACAGAATCATATTTAAAAATTCCTAATATCATAGCAGCAGCAGAGATTACAGGAGCAGATGCAATTCACCCAGGATATGGATTCTTATCTGAAAATGCTAGATTTGGAAAGATTTGTGAAATGCATAATATAGCATTTATTGGACCTAGACCAGAGTGTATTATAAAAATGGGAGATAAGGCAACAGCTAGAGCAACTGCAATAGCTAACAATGTACCAGTAACAAATGGAACAGGAATAATCAAAAGTGTAGAAGAAGCTAAAAAAGAGGTAAATGAGAGAATAAAATACCCAGTAATGATTAAAGCCACTGCTGGTGGTGGAGGAAAGGGTATGAGAATTGCCAGAAATGATGAGGAACTTGCTGCTAATATAGTAGCTGCTCAAAATGAGGCAGAATCAGCTTTTGGAAACCCAGATGTATATATAGAAAAATTTGTTGAAGATCCAAGACATATTGAGATACAAATTATGGGAGATAAACATGGAAACGTAATCTATCTTGGAGAGAGAGATTGTTCTATTCAAAGAAGACATCAAAAACTTATTGAAGAAGCTCCATCATTCTCACTACCATACAATATTAGAAAGGCAATGGGAGAGGCAGCTGTAACATTGGCTAAAGCTATAAACTATGATTCAGCTGGAACATTGGAATTTTTAGTTGATAAAAACAATGATTTCTTCTTTATGGAGATGAATACAAGAGTTCAAGTTGAACATACTGTAACTGAGATGGTAACAGGACTTGATATTATAAAACTTCAAATTAAAGTTGCAGCAGGAGATAAACTTAATATAACTCAAGATGATGTTGTTTTATTTGGACATGCTATTGAATGTAGAATAAATGCTGAAGATCCAGAGAATGACTTTTTACCATCTCCAGGAGTGTTACAAAAATATATAGTTCCAGGAGGAAATGGAATAAGAGTAGATTCACACTCATACCAAGGATATGAGATAAGCCCTTACTATGATTCTATGATAGGAAAATTAATTGCCTTTGGAATTAATAGAGAGGAAGCTATAGCTAAGATGAAAAGAGCTCTTGATGAATATATAATTGAGGGAATAGAAACAACAATTCCATTCCATAAAGAAGTATTTGAAAATGAGCTATACTTAGCAGGAAAAACTTCAACAAACTTCATAGAAGAAAATTTTTCTAAAAAAAATAATTAAAAATCAATTAAATAGTAGTTTTTTTTCAGAAAATTAGATATAATAGTGTTACATAAAACTTGGAGGTGTTTTCAATGAACGAATTAGGAAATATAAGAATTTCAGATGACGTAGTAAAAACAATAGCTGCTAAAGCTGCAAGTGATGTGGAAGGTGTATATAAACTTGCTGGTGGAATGGTAGATGAAGTAAGTAAAATCCTAGGAAAGAAAAGACCAACTAATGGGGTAAAAGTAGAAGTAGGAGAAAAAGAGTGTAGCATCGAAATATTTATAATCGTAGAATATGGATATCCAATCTCTGAAGTAGCTCATGAAGTTCAAAAAGCTGTTTTAAAAGCAGTTTCTGAATTAAGTGGATTAAAAGTTGTAGAAGTAAATGTATATGTTCAAGATGTTAAAATAATATCTGAAGAAACTACTGAAGAAGTTGAAGACATACAAGAGTGATTATAATATAAAGAGGCGTCTGAACAACGCCTCTAAATTTTATTAAAGGTGGGATTGTTATGATAAATAAATTCCTTTTTTTTCTAGGTTGGGTAGGAATATTCATTCTATCAATAACAGGTATTGTATGTACTGTAATGCCTAATGTGATAGTGAAATTTAATCCACTGGATTCTATAAAAACTAATGTTGTAATAGTAATAGTTTGTGTAGCATATTTCTTATTATCTATATTGAAACTATGTTCACTATTTGAGAAAACTGGAGATTATGAAATAAAAACTGAAAATGGTAAGGTAACTATATCAGCTAATTCAGTTATTAGTTTTATTAAAGAGTTATTATCTAAAGATAAAGAGATAAATAATATAAAAGTTTTTACTGGAAAAAAAGGTAAAAAATTCAATATAAAAATAAAACTTGATATGTTAACTGATGGAAATATAGCTGATAAAACTAATTCTATACAAGAAGCAATTAAACAAAGATTATCTGAAAAAATGGGATTAGAAGTTGAAAAAGTAGAGGTACAAATCTCTAAAATCTCATTGAAGTCAGATAATATCAGTGGATCAACTACTGAAGAATAGAGGTGATACAGTGCTAGGAGATTTATTAGAAAGATTATTAGTAGCTCTTATAAATAATTGGAAAAAATATTTAGGTTGTTTTTTAGGATTTGTATTAGGGGTATTATTAGTTGAATATGGAATATTAAAAACACTGTTTATTGTTGCGTTAAGTATTATAGGATATAAATTAGGGGATATTACAATTACAAAAAAACTTAAAAAATTTATATTGGAAAAAATGAAAGAAGATTAAAAAAATTTAAAAGATAGAAAGGAAAAATATGAGTAGAAGAGTAGCCAGAGAAGAACTATTTAAGTTAGTGTTTGAAGGAGAAATTAAAGAGGAAAGTACTAAAGAGATATTTGACAGTTATCTAACTAGAGATGAAGCACTGAAAAATGAAAATGAGATTGCTTTCATAAAAAAATATATGGAGGGAATCACTGAAAATAACAGTGAAATTTTAAAAACTATTTCAGATAATATCACAGGTTGGAGTTTTGAAAGAATTGGAAATGTAGAGAAAGCTCTTTTAAAATGTTCTGTATATGAGATTTTATTTGAAGATACTCCACATGAAATAGTTATCAATGAGGTAGTAGAACTTGCAAAAGTTTATGGAGATGAAAAAACATCTGAATTTATAAATGGAGTTCTAGCTAAAATAGTAAACAGATAATAAAATATAAAAGTATTAAAAATATACTACATCTTAATTTTTAGTTATAAAAACTAGGGTGTAGTATTTTTTTGTTTTTTATAAAATGAAATATATTTTTTAAAAAAATAAAAAATAATTAAAAAAATTTCAAAAAGTTATTGACAAAAATAAAAGATTGTACTAGAATTCATTAGTAAGAAATGAGAGAAATAAAAAGATAAAGATAACTTCAGATTGTAGATAAATTTTTTAAACCTCTTGAGTAGGTGGAAATAGATAGCAAATAAATAAATTAATATAAAAAATAAAATAATATAGAAAGAAGAGTAGTATTTAAATTTAGCTATTTATATAACTAAGAAGTACCACTTTACTTGGAGGAGGAAAACATGAAAAATTTAAAATTGATTCACAAGGTATTTATAGGTTTGGTATCAGGAATAATAGTTGGAGCACTCTTGTATCCAATGAAGGAAGATCCAATTGTAAGTAAATATATTGTAAGTGGGTTGTTTGAATTTTTAGGGCAAGGATTTTTAAGACTTGTAAAGATGATTATAGTTCCATTGGTTTTTGCATCACTTGTAACAGGAACAGCAGCAATGAATGACGTAAAAAAATTGGGAAGAATTGGAATAAAGACACTAGCATTTTTTATGGGAACAACTGCAATAGGGATAATAGCAGCAATAGTAGGAGCTAATATTTTAAAACCAGGAGCAGGAATAGTTCTTGAAAATGTTCAGAAGGCACAATATGTTGCAAAAGAAACAGATTCATTTGTAAAAGTTTTATTAAATATAATTCCTACAAATCCAATTGAAGCATTGGTAAAAGGTGAAATGTTACAAGTTATATTCTTTGCAGTTATGACAGGTTTTGTTATCACTATCCTTGGAGAAAAGGCAAAGAGATTACAAGGAATATTTGAAGAAGTTAATAGCTTAATGCTAAAAATGGTAAGCTTAATAATGGAACTTGCTCCACTTGGAATCTTTGGATTGATTGGTAAAACATTTATTACACTTGGTTGGGCAGCAATGAAACCTCTAGCATCATTTATAATAGTTACATATATACTACTTCTATTCCATGGACTTGTAGTATATCAAATACTACTTCGTATCTATGCAAAAGAGAGTCCAATAGCATTTTTAAAGAAAATACTTGGTCCAATGACATTAGCATTTTCAACTTCAAGTAGTGCAGCATGTATTCCTTTATCTTTAAAAACTTTAAAAGAAGAGTTTAATGTAGAAGAAAAAGTATCTTCATTTACAATTCCATTAGGAGCTACAATAAATATGGATGGAACAGCAATAATGCAAGGAGTTGCAACTGTATTTATAGCTCAATTATATAACATCAACTTAACTACAAATGACTATTTCATGGTTGTATTAACATCTGTTTTAGCATCAATAGGAACAGCAGGTGTACCAGGAGTTGGAACAATAATGTTATCAATGGTATTATCTCAAGTAGGACTTCCATTAGAAGGAATTGGAATGATATTAGCAGTAGATAGAATAGTTGATATGGGAAGAACAACAGTTAATATTACTGGAGACCTTGTTTGTTCTGTAATTATAGATAGAATTGAAAAGAGAGCAGAAAATGCAGAAGAAAAAGTTCAAGGAAAGGTAGCTGCAAAAATTTAGAATAAAAAAGATTGATAACTTTATAAAAATATGATATAAATAAGTTGAGTAAAAAACTCAAGATTAAGTTTATAGATTGGAGATAAAATGGAAAAGTTATCAAATATAGAGATAGAGAAAATAATAAAAGAACTAAAAGAGAATGGAAGATATAAAGAGTATCAAGATATGATACATGATGATTATGAGGAGCATCAAGTAGTATATAAACTTGATAGTGATGAGATCATAGCTTTGGCTTATAAGAATAATACTATTCCATTTAAGATGGTAGAATATTATGATTGGCATGAGATGAATCTTTTAGTTGAAGAGGAATTAGATTAAAAAGTAGGGAGTTATTGAAAAAAATCAATAACTCCCTTTTTCTAATAATTAAAGTGAAAATAAATTATCCCTAACATCAAGTTGACGTAATTTCCAAAAGTAAAGGAGTGTGAACGACTATTACTTTTGAGACACAGGTGAAGTCCTGTGCTACATTAATTTTTAGAATCCCTCAGCGAAATGAAGTTAAGAAAATGCAACGTGTTTGAGGCGAAGCGAGTTCCAAAAATAGAGAAGCTTTAGCGACTACTATTTTTGAGATGCAGGAGTGGAACTCCTGCGATACCCATACAACGGAATGAGCAATAGGGATTCTTTATTCACTGACATGGAGTCAAATTGATGTTAAAAAAGAATAAAGATAACTAAACTTGGCTAATAATCGCTAATACAAAGGTACTTTGTCAAAACCTAGGGATGTACTAGATAATTGAGATATATTATAGTTTAAGAAAAAATCTTTTTTAATTTATCACGATTTAAAATTGTTATACTTCCTCTTGAAAGAGAGATAATACCCTCATTTTGGAAATATTTCAGCATACGAGAAACAACCTCTCTAGCACTATTAACCTCTTTTGCAATATCTTCATGAGTAAGTTTTATAGTATCACTATTTTGTTCAAAAAGATATCTAGCTAACCTCTTATCAAAACTCATAAATAGAATTTGCTCCATAGCCCACATTGTTTCAGAAAAACTTTTATTGATAATATCAGTGGTAAAAGCTTCAACAGCTATATTTTTATTTTTTACTTCTTTAAAGGCAGAAGCTGATATTTTTAGAATTTCCACATCTGTTACAGCATCAACATAGATACTAAAAGTTATGTTTTTAAGAATACAAGAAGCTGATAAAATACAGACTTCATTTTCATTTAATCTATATAAAGTTATCTCTTTACCTTCTTCAGAGAGAATATATACTCTCAATTGCCCTTTTATTACTAAGAGAACACCAGTACACTCAGTAGAATCATGTATTATCTCATTTTTATTATATTTTAAAATTTCACTATTATTAATTAATAGATCCTTTTCTTTTTGTGATAACTTATTCCAAAATGGAAAATTTTGAGAAAAATAGAGTTCTAGCATTTTTTAACCCCCATAAATTAGAAATATTTTATATATTATAACATAGATACATTTTAAAAGAAATTTGTTATAATATATAAAATCACTGAAAAGAGGTTAGAGAGATGAAAAAGAAAATATTAATTATAGAAGATGAAATAGATTTGATTAAAGTTTTAAAGGATACATTTGAAAAGGAGAATTTTCAAGTGTTTTGTGCAGAAGATGGAGAAGAGGGAATAGAAAAATTTTATGAAAAAAATCCTGATCTTATTTTATTAGATATAAATATGCCTAAAAAAAATGGCTGGGAAGTTTGTAAAGAGGTAAGAGAGCAGTCAAATATTCCAATTGTAATGATGACTGCAAGAGATTCAGAGATAGATGAACTAAAGGGATTAAATATTGGAGCTGATGATTATATAACAAAACCTTTTAGCTTAAAAGTATTAGTTGTAAAGGTAAAAAAAATATTAAAGATTGATGAAAATAGTAGTTATAAGATAGGTGGGATCTATTTTGATTTTAAAAGTGGAGAGTTAAAAATAGATAATGAAGATATAGAGCTTACAAGAAGAGAGATACAGTTTTTAGAGTATGTTATAAAAAATAAGGGGATTATATTTAGTAGAGAACAGCTTTTAAACGAGGTATGGGGCTTTGATTTTGAAGGTGATGATAGAGTAGTAGATACCTTAGTTAAAAGGGTTAGAAAAAAATTAGGAGCTTATAGTGATATGATTAAAACAGTGAGAGGAATGGGATATATATTTGATGAGATTAAAAATTAATTTTTTTCAAAAGATATTTATATTTTCAGTGGCAATAGTAATTTTTACAGTTTCAATTGGTTATATTTTAAATATATTTTTCTTAGATGAATTTTATCTTTATAGAAAGAAAGAAAATATGTTGAAAGTTGCAGAAAAAACTAAAATATTAGTTGCTGAAAGACGTAAAGATGAGTTAGATGAGTATAAAGAAGATCTGCGAGATAAAGAGGGTATAGATATATCTATATTAAAAGAACGAAACAAACATATGAGAAGAAAAGAGGAAGAAAATATAAAGGAAGGTTTTAATATAGCAACTGTGACAAAGGCTAAAATAAAGCTTTTGATTTATAGTGAAAAATTCCCTGATGGAAGAAATTTAATATTGAGAACCTCTTTATCAGTTATGAACTCTCATAAACATGAGTTGAGTATTTTTAATGTATTGACAACAGTTGTTTCAGTGATGCTAAGTATGTTAGTGGGAAGAGTATTTTCTAAAAAAATAACTATGAATATTGAAAAATTAAATGAAGTTACTAGAAAAATATCAGTATTAGATTTTTCAGAAAAAGCAGATGTTCAAACTGGAGATGAGATAGAAGAGTTAAGTAAAAATATAGATATTATGTCTAATAACTTAAATCTTTCAATTGAAAATTTAAAATCTTTTGCTTCAAATGCTTCACATGAGCTTAGAACTCCTATAACAGTTATAAGTACCCATGCTCAAGCTCTTGTTAATGGAATAGTAAAAGAGGAACAGGAGCAAAGGAAATATTATAAGGTTATACTTAAAGAGAGTGCTTATATGAATGATTTAGTAGGGAATTTATTAACAATTTCTAGACTTTCTTCGCCAGGAATTAAATTAAATATGAAAGATGTAAGTTTTAATAAAATTTTAAAAGAGAGTATAGAGAAATATGAGATTTTAGAGCTTGAAAAAGATATTGAATGGGATATAGATATTTTAGATACAATGATAAATTGTGATGAGAAAATCTTTAAAATAGCTGTTGATAATATAGTTCACAATGCTTTAAAATACTCTCCCAATAATGAAATTATAAGGGTATATAGAGAGGAAAATAAAATTGTTGTTGAAAATAGCATAAAAGGCAACTTAGACACCATAGATAATCTATGTGAGCCTTTTACAAGGGGAGAGAACGCAAAGGAAGAGAAGATTGATGGGAATGGATTGGGATTATCAATAGTAAAGAAGATAATGGAATTGAATAAAATAGATTTTGCAATAATAATAGAGGATAAAAAGTTTAAAGCCTTTTTTGACATATTCAGGTCATAAAACTGTGTTATTATTTTATTACAAAGAGAAAGATAAAATATAACGGAGGGATAGAGTATGAAAAAAATGGCATTAATAGGAATGATGTTATTTGTAGTAGGAGCTACATCTTTTGCTAGAGGACACCACCATAATTATAATAACTGTGACTATGCACCATGTGGAGCATCATACCATCACAATTGTGTAGTTGATCAAAATAGACCAAGAGCACCGAGAAGAGATCCACAATTAGGAGGACCAAAAGAAATAGTTAGAAGAGATCCAGAAGCTGAAAGAGCAAGACTTGTAATTGATGAAAAGAGATTGGAAATTAGAAAAGAGTTAATAAAAGAAACTCCAGATTGGAAAAAAATTGAAAGAATAAACACTGAAATTGCAACTGAACAAGCAAGAGAAAGAACAGCTAATATGAAAAGTAGATTTGAAGCTAGAAAAAATATTGAACAACAATTACAAAAGAATAATTAGTTAGATTAGTCAGTACCTATAAAATTATAGGTACTGATTTTTAAATTATAATTAACATATAATAAAAAAGCTACACCTTATAGCTATAAAGTGTAGCTTAATAGATTAGTTTAATGAGTTGATAAGCTCGACAACATAGTTATAAACTCTCTCTGTAGAGTCTATTTCAAGATATTCACTAGGAGTATGTACATCTCTTAAATTTGGTCCAACACTGATAAAATCAATATCAGGATAGTTTTGTGAGATAGCTCCACACTCAAGTCCAGCATGAATAACTTCAACTTTCATATCTTTATTGTAAAGTTTTTTGTAAACTTCTAAAGCCTTTTCTCTCAATTTAGATTCAGCTCTAAATTTCCATTCTGGGTAACCAGCTGAAAATTCAAATGAAGCATTATTTTCTTTTAAGATAGAAGCAATTTTATCTTTTAATTCATTAAGAACTTCAGGATCAGAACTTCTTAAAGATATTATAATATTGATATTTTCATCTAATGTTTTAACTATTGCTAAGTTATCTGAAGATTCAACAATCTCAGGATACTCTTTCATCCAAGTATTAACTCCAGTAGGTAGCTCTTCAATAGTTTTTATATAACTATCAAGAGTTTTCTTAGAAAGAACAGAAACTTCTTTAGCAGTTGTAGTTTCTAAAGCAAAAACCATTTCAGGTTCAAAAGAAAGATATTTTGCTTTCACTTCATCAGCAACTTTAGAGATTATATCTTTAATATCTTTTGAAGAAGCTAAAACAACTTTTCCAGATCTAGGAATAGCATTATCTTTACTTCCACCAAAAACTTCTACAAGACTATAATCAGTTAAAGCTTTTAAATTGTGAAGTACTTCTACTAAAATCTTATTTGAATTTCCTCTTTTTTGATTAATTTCAACTCCAGAGTGTCCACCTTGTAATTTTTCAAGAGAAAGAGTATATAGATTAACATCAGATAAAGTTTCTCTTTCTATTGGAAGTAGAATATCAATTTCAACCCCACCAGCGGAACCAACAGTAATTACTCCCTCATCTTCAGAGTCAATATTAATTAACATCTTTCCTTTTAAAATATTTGGCTCAAGAGATAGAGCACCATTTAAGTCTATTTCTTCAGAAGTAGTAGCAAGAAGCTCAATAGTTCCACATTTGATAGATTCATCTTCTAAAATAGCCATTCCCATAGCAATAGCAATTCCATTATCTCCACCAAGAGTAGTTTTATTAGCCTTTAATCTGTTTCCATCTACTACTAAATCAATAGGATCTTTTTTAAAGTCATGGTTGCTATCATTTTCTTTTTCACATACCATGTCCATATGTCCTTGGATAATTATTCCAGGAGCATCTTCATATCCTTGAGAAGCTTTTCTTCTAAGAATAACATTGTAATATTTATCTTGATAAGTTTCTAAATTAAGTTTTTTACCAAATTCAACTAAATAATCACTGATAGCTTTTTCATGGTATGATTCTCTAGGAATTTTAGAAATCTCTTCAAAATGATAAAAAACTCTTTCTGGTTTTACACCAACTAATTTTCTCATAAATATCACCTCTTATCTATTATATCATAGTTCCAATTATAAGAGCTACAACAGAATAAATTCCCATGATAATCATAAGAGGCATAATATATTTTAACCACTTGTTAAATGTAGTTTCAGCCATTTCAAGTGTAACAAGAATAAGTCCTGTAGGAGTAATAAATGCCATTAATCCTTGTCCCCAGTTATAAGCGTTGATTACAACCTCTCTTGATAGTCCAACACTGTCAGCAAGAGGAGCCATGATAGGCATTGTAAGAACTGCAAGTCCTGAAGATGAAGGTATAAAGAATCCTAAGAATGAGAATACAACAAGTTGAGCTATAGCAAATAGACTTCCACTCATTCCTGTGATCATATTGATAGAGTAGTTTAATAGTGTGTCAGAGATCATTCCATTGTCCATAACTATATTGATAGCTCTAGCAAGTCCAATAGTAAGAACTACCCCTATAAGTTCAGCTGCTCCATCAACAAATGTATTAACTGCATCTTTTTCAGATAGCCCAGAAAGTATCATTATAATAATAGCAACTCCAAGGAATAGTGCAGACATCTCTTCGAACCACCAACCACCAACAGCAACTCCCCAAACTAAGATTAAGAAAGCAACTGTAAACACTAAGAATATTAGTTTTCTTCTTAAAGTAAACTCTATAACTTTATCAGGATCATAATCTTTTAAGAAACGATCTCTAATCTTTTCATTTTCTTCATAAACAAGAGAGTTTTTAGGATCGGCATTTACTTTTTTAGCATACCAATACATATAAGCTAAAGTAATTATAGAACCGATAATTAAAACTACTATTCTAAATTTTAATCCACTAGTGAAGTTAATTCCAGCAGCATTTGAAGCTATAACAACTGAGAATGGGTTTACTGTTGAGAACATAGTTCCTATAGATGATCCCATATAAATAGCAGCGATACAAGTTATTGCATCAAAACCACTTATAAGGAAGATAGGCATCAATATAGGATAGAAAGCGATAGTTTCTTCTGCTAGTCCAAATGTAGTTCCACCAAGTGTAGTAAGAGCAAATACAAGAACAACTAAAATAAACTCTTTACCTTTAGTTTTCTTAGACAGAGCACCTATACCTGCATCAAATGCTCCTACTTTATTAACAAGACCAATGATACCACCAAGAATTAAAACGAAAATCATAATGTCAACTGAATCCATAACCCCAATTACTGGAGATTTGATAACATCTACAATACCTTGTGGTTGTTGTTCAATTTGAACATATGTTCCAGGGATAGCAATAGGTTTTTTAATAGTTCCATCTTCAAATTTAGAAAGATCTAATTGAATATGAAGATCATTAAGAACTTCTTGAGTAGCTGGAATAGCTTTTGTTTCATCATTATGATCAGTTATAATGAAATCTCTAGTTGATTCATCATAAGTTAATCTAGAAAATTTTCCAGATGGAACAATGTAAGTAAGAATTGCAGCTAAGATCAAGATGATAAAAAGTACTGTAAATGCCGTAGGGAATTCACGTTTTTTCTTTTGACTCAAAATAATCACTCCTCGTATAATATTTTTTATATAAATATAAACTAAAAAGTTTGTAATTGTGTAATGTTTTCTGAGAAAAAGAATACAAACTGATAGTTTTGTACTAAAAAATGTACAATTATAATATAAGACAAATTTTAATCTCTGTCAAGAGAAAAAGTATTAATACTTCTGCAATTAAAAAGGGATATCAATAAAATTTGTAGTTGAAAATAAAAAAGAGCTTTATGGAAAGATTAACAAAAAGTTCTACTAAAATAAAAATATTTTCCATGTAAAACTAAAAGAATATTGCAAAAGGTCTATCAATATTGAATATTATACCATAAAAATAAAAATTTAAAAAATAAAAACTTTTGTCTACCTCTTGGGGTAGGGTCTACCTCTTATCTATTCCTCTTTCTTTTAAATTTTATTAAATTTTTTTTTGGGTGGAAAAATTTTTCCCTCCCCCCTAACATTGTTAATGGGAGACTCTTTTATTAGAGTTAATATATTAGTGAAAGACTTTTATAGGTCTTTTATAAAGGGGAGATAATTATGAGAAAATTAGCACTTTTACTAGGATCATTAGTAGTAGTAGCATCAGCTTCAGCAAAAGAAGTAGTGCCAGCACCAGTTGTAGTTGAAGAAGCACCAGTACAAATCGTTGAAAAAGAAGTAATAGTTTACAGAGACAAAGAAGAAGGATTCAGACCTAATGGATATGTAGATCTTCAATACAGATGGTATGGAGATACTGAAGGTCAAAACGAAGATTTTGATTCAGTTACAAATAAAACTGAAGGAAATGGAAAATGGAATGCAGCAAATAACTACTCTAGACTTCAACTTCAAGGAAAAATTAATATGACTGAAAATCAAGCTTTAGAGTACAGAGTAAGAGATTACAATGAACTTGATAAAGAAGCTGGAAGACAAGTAGAAACTGGAACTCAAACAAGATTAAGATATTTCTATAACCATGGAAATCTAGGAGATTCTAAAGTTAACTTTACTTCAAGAGTTCACTATCAAGATAATACAGATGATTCTCAAGAGTTACAATATATGGCAAGATTTAACTTTGCTGAATATATGTTTAATAATGATTTTGTAAAAACAACAGATTTTACAGTAGCACCAAACTACAAATATAAATGGGATAAAGACAATAGTTCAAACTATGATAACCAATTAGGTGTAGATTTATATTCATTCTATGAATTACCATGGGGATTCTCAGCAGAATTAAATGTATATGCTACTCAACACTTCTATGGACAAGATAAATTCTATGATGGAACTGATAAGATGGAAGATAAAAACTTTACAGTATCTGTAGAAGCTTACTTATATCATACTTTACCATTATATCAAAATGATAAATTATCAATAGCTTTCAATAATGAAGGTGGATTTGATACTTATGAATGGTCACAAGAAAAGACTTATGGAACACCTAGAATAAATGGTAAATATGCAGATAAATATTTAGCTTCAACTAAAGAAACAGTAGTAAATGAAGATAAAACTGATGTTAAAGATAAATATGGTAAAGGTGTAGGAACAGATGATACACAATATGATGTTTACCTATTATCAACAATTGGAATTAACTATCAAGCAACTCCAAATGTATTATTATACGCTTCAGTTGGAGCAGAATATAGAGATTGGGCTGTTAAGTCAGGAGCATCAGCAACTAACTGGAGATGGCAACCAACAGCTTGGGCTGGATTCAAAACTACATTCTAGTTTGACTTAAAAAATAATAAACTTTTTAGTACCTGTCAATAGACAGGTACTTTTTTTGATTAAGAAAATTATAAATTAAATTTTTATTAAAAAATAAAAAATATTTTAAAACTTTTTTCAACTAATCTAAGTCTAAATATCGTAGTAAAAAATAAAAAAATTTTCTCTCCCTAGAAAATAGATCCCCTCTTTGAAAAAATTTAAAGAGGGGAAGAAAAAATAAAAAAATTTAAACTTTTTAAAGAAAAATAAAGTCTAAATATCATAATAAAAGTAATAATTTTTTCTCCCACAGAAAAAAGTTCCCCTCTTTTGAAAAATAGAGAGGGGAAAATAAAAAAAATTTAAACTTTTTAGTAAAATAAAAAGTCTAAAGTATATAAATAACAGAGATAATGATCATAGTAAAAATGTTAATCCCCCCAGAAAAAAGATTTCTCAAAAGGAAATCAATTGACCCTCATTTTATTGAGGGAAAAGCTAATAATAAAAGATTAATATAAATTTCTCCCCCCTAAAAAGACTGATTAAATTCAGTCTTTTTGTTTTTGGTTTAATAAACTTTTTGTCTACCTCTTGGGGTAGGGTCTACCTCTTATCTATTCCTCTTTCTTTTATCTTTATTTATTTTTTTTTATGGGGAAAATTTTTCCACCCCCCTAACATTGTTAATGGGAGACTCTTTTATTAGAGTTAATATATTAGTGAAAGACTTTTATAGGTCTTTTATAAAGGGGAGATAATTATGAGAAAATTAGCACTTTTACTAGGATCATTAGTAGTAGTAGCATCAGCTTCAGCAAAAGAAGTAGTGCCAGCACCAGTAGTAGTTGAAGAAGCACCAGTACAAATCGTAGAAAAAGAAGTAATAGTTTACAGAGACAAAGAAGAAGGATTTAGACCTAACGGAAGTATTGATCTTCAATACAAATATTATGGAAATACTGAAAGTCAAAATAAAGGTTCTTGGAATAATGCTGACAATAATTATTCAAGAACTCAACTTTCTGGTGGAATTCAAATGACTGAAGCTCAAAAATTAGAATTCAGAATAAGAGATTACAACAGTTTAAATGATGATGAAGTATATAACACAAAAGAAGAAGCAACTAGACCATCAGGAACAGAAACAAGATTAAGATATTTCTATAATCATGGAAATCTAGGAGATTCTAAAGTTAATTTAACTTCAAGAGTTGAATATAAAGATCTTCAAGATGATTCACAATATGTAGAATATCAATCAAGATTTGACTTTGCTGAGTATCTATTTAACAACGACTTTATTAAAACTACAAAAGCAGTTGTAGCTCCAAAATATAGATATCAATGGTCAGCTGATAATAGTTCAGATTATAGCAATCAAGTAGGAGCAGATTTAGAATATACTGCTGATTTACCATTAGGATTTGATATTGAATTAAATGTATATAATACTTATTTCTCATATGGAACTGAGCAAGAATTTACACCTGAAAATGGAAAAGTTGAAAAAGGTGACAATAACTTCACAACTAATGTAGAACTTTACTTACATTATAATGCAAATTTATATACAAATGGAAAATATTCAGTTGATTTAGGAACTGAATGGGGATACGATCCATACTATGCTTATAACGAAAAAACTGATGAGAGAAGTTACTATTTAAAAGCAGATCAATGGGTAACATTAAACTATGCTGCAACAGAATTTGTTAATGTTTACTTAACAGGTGGAGCAGAATATGGAAACTTCACTAAAAAACATGAAGGATGTGCAACTAACTGGAGATGGCAACCATATGTAACTGCAGGATTTAATGTAGCATTCTAGTTTTATTCAAAAATTTAATATGAATTTTAGTACCTGTCAATTGGCAGGTACTTTTTTGTATTTAAAAAAAATTATGAAAACTTTTATTAAATTTTATTTTTTTGATAAAGATATATTAAAAATTTAATTTTTTAATAAAGTATAAGAGAAAAAATCGTATTTTTTAATAGAAATTATATTTTTCAAATGTAAAAAAATATTTTTTGATTGATAAAAGTGAAAAAATCTCTTATAATATTAAAAAGGAGAGTGATTTTTATGCTAATTAGATTTAGTGTTGAAAATTTTCTATCATTTTATACTAAAAGAGAATTTAGTATGATAACTGGAAAATCACGTTCACATACTAATCATATATATAATAGTACACATTTATCTTTATTAAAAAGTTCATATATTTATGGAGCTAATGCTTCAGGAAAGACAAATTTTATAAAAAGTATTAGTTTTGCAAAAGAATGTATATTAAATGGGATTTCTCAAACAAATACTTTAGAAAAAAATTATAAATTAGATATAAAGAGTTTAGAAAAACCTACTCAATTTGAATTTGAAATTTTAATAGATAATAAAATTTATGCTTATGGATTTTCTATAATGTTAGTGACAAAAAAAGTTTTAGAAGAATGGCTTGTTGAAGTAGGGGAAAAAGAAGATATTAATATTTTTTCTAGAACAGAAAATAAAGTAATAAAAAATTTAGAACTAACAGAAAATGATAAAATTAAATTAGATGTATATTTAGCAGATTTAGAGTCTAATTCTTTATTACTAGAAGTTTTAAATAAGAAGAAATGGGAAAAAAATAATTATGAATTTTTAAAAATACTTAAATGGTTTACAGAAAACTTAATAATAATTTTTCCTAATACTGCTAATTATCTTATTGAGTATTTTAATGAGGGAGCTAGCTGGTTAAACTGTTTAAGTGCTTTTGATATAGGAATAACAGGAATAAGTTTTGGAGAAAGGGAGTTTAAAGAGTTACCAATTCCAAATGAATTAAAAGATAAGATATCAAATGACATAGCTAATTTAATATCTACAAAATCAAAGGAAAATAGCAAAGCAGTAATAGATTTAGGGCATAATTTTTTAAGTCTTTATATAGAAAACAACAAGTTAAAAGCTAAAGAAATTTTATTTAATCATAAAAGTTTACAGGAAGATATTAAATTCAAATTTTATGAAGAATCTGATGGAACTAAGAGATTACTAGAACTTTTACCTCTTTTAGAAAAAGTAAAAAATGGAAATTATACTATCTTAATAGATGAGTTGGAAAGAAGTTTACATCCAGTATTAGTTAAAGAGTTTTTAAACATTTTTTATAAAAATATGGGGAATACAAAATCTCAGGTAATAATAACAACTCACGAATCTAGGCTATTAGATTTAAAATCTATAAGAAGAGATGAAGTTTGGTTCGCAGAGAATTCTATAGAAAATGGGACTAATTTATATTCACTTGAAGAATTTAAAACAAGATTTGATCTAAAACTAGATAAAGCATATTTACTTGGAAGATATGGAGGAATACCACATATAAAATCTTTATTGAATGATGATGCTGATGATAATGTTGAGAGTGATCTTTATGAGTAGAGAAAGAAAAGGAGATCCTTTTAAAAGAATTAGTGAAATTAGAGAACCTAAAAAAGTTTTCTTACTTGCTTGTGAAGGAAGACATACAGAAAGAAAATATTTTTTAGGATTAAAAACTATGAGAGAACCAATTCAAATTTTAGAGTATATTGAAATACAAATATTTCAAAAAAATAATCCAGATATTAGCAATCCTTTAAAAATTTTTAACGAATTAAAAGCAAATATACAAGAGAATGGAATAGAAGCAAATGAAGTTTGTCTTATTGTAGATAGAGATTCGAAAAGCTTTACCGAAGAACAATATGCTATTGTTTTAAAAGGATGTCAAGAAAATAGATTCAATTTATATTTAAGTAATCCTAATTTTGAATTATGGCTATTATTTCATTTTCTTCAAAAAAAATTATCCTTTCAAGAAGAGATAAAATTTTTATCTCAACAGGGAGAAGTAGCTAAAGAATTACAATCTTATTTAGTAAATAGTGGATTTTCAAGAGCTACTAAATTCAATAAAAAAATATCATTTTCTCATTATGCAGATAAAATATTAAATGCTATATTTATTGCAAAAAAACATGAAACGAATATTTATAAACTGAAAGATAATTTAGGAACAAATGTATATAGTTTATTAGAAGATATTATAAAAGTCGAGAGTATTATCAAAAAATAAAAACTTTTTTCTATCTTTTTGGGGGGAATAGAAAATAATAAACTTTTTAGTACCTGTCAATTGACAGGTACTTTTTTTCTTTAATATTTAAAACTCACTTAATATAATATTATTGTTTTCTTTAGCAAATTCTATTAATTCATCAGAAAATCCCTCTTTAGAAAATAATACAAAATACTCTTTTCTATTTGTATTTTTCCATTGAACCTTTTTACTTTTCTCTTTTAAATCATATAAAACACTTAGTCCAATTTTTTTTACTGACCATTTACACTCACCAAAAACAATCTCATTTTCTCCTATACCAACAATATCAATCTCCTCATTTTTATCCCACCATCTTCCCAATTTTTTTATAGGAAAAGGAATAATATTAGTATTTAATAGACTCTCTCTAGATAACTCTTCATATGTTTTTGATACCCAAAGATCAAACTCATTTTTTATTTTTTCTAAAGGGTAGTTAATATTTCCTATTTCTAGATAGCTTTGATAAGGGTAAACATAATTAAACCAAAATCTAAGATAATTATCTTTTATTTTATATAATCCTTTTTTTCCATTATCTATATTTTCAGTAACAGGAACCTCTTTTTCAACAATATCTAAATCTATTAGTTTTGTAATATATGGAGTAATACCACCACTATTTATACCTAGTTGGGAGCAGATAGTAGAGAGTTTAGTACTACCTGAAGAGATTGTGTGTAAGATTGAAAAATATCTAGAGAGATCATTTATCTCTTCTTGTAATAAAAATTTAGGTTCTGAGTATAAAAAATTATCTTTATTTAAAATGTTATTTTCTATATTCCAAAGAGGAGTTTTCTCTCTGTTAAATTCTAAAATATATTTTGGAACTCCACTGGTAATAGAATAAAATTCAATTAACTCTTTGTGAGAAGGATTATTAAAAAATTCATTATAGTACTGAAATTTTATTGGTTGAAGCTTTATTTGAGCAGTTCTTCTTCCATATAGTGGGCTACTGTAAGCAAGAGTTTCAGAATACATCATAGATATTAGAGAACCACATAGGATAATCATAATATTTTTATTACTCAGCTTTTCATCATATATTCTTTGAAAGATAGAGGCAAAGTTTTTATTAACCATACATAGATATTGAAATTCATCAATAATAAAAATTATCTTTTTTTCTCCTATTTTATTTATAAAATACTCAAATAAAGTATCCCAATCAGAAATAGTGATTTTTTTTATAAATTCATCTTTAAAATGTTCTGCTAGTTGATTTTTAAATCTTTCTATTTGAAGAGATTCATTTTGTTTATCAGCAAAAAAATAGAAGGCATTTTTTTCCTTTATAAACTCTTTTATTAAAGTAGTTTTTCCTGTTCTTCTTCTTCCGTATAAAACAACAAAGCTTGAAGACTTATTATATTCATTTTCTAATGTTTTTATCTCATTTTTTCTATTTATAAATTTCATATTTTCACCTCAATTAAATTATACCATCTTATTACAATAAAGTAAATTATCATAATTTGTTTTATCATAATTTTAATTATTTTAATTAAAAAATAATTTTTGTCTACCTCTTGGGGTAGTGTCTACCTATTATCTCTTCCTCTTTCTTTTATCTTTATTTATTTTTTTTATGGGGGAAAGAGGAAATTTTCTTGGGGTATATGTAAAAATTATGTTGAAAAAATAAAAAAAAATAAAAAAAACTATTTACAAATTGTTCAAAATGAGGTATAACATTGTTAATGGGAGACTCTTTTATTAGAGTTAATATTTTATGTGAAAGACTTTAAAGAGGTCTTTTATAAAGGGGAGATAATTATGAGAAAATTAGCACTTTTACTAGGATCATTAGTAGTAGTAGCATCAGCTTCAGCAAAAGAAGTAGTGCCAGCACCAGTTGTAGTTGAAGAAGCACCAGTACAAATCGTTGAAAAAGAAGTAATAGTTTACAGAGACAAAGAAGAAGGATTCAGACCTAGCGGAAACGTAGGACTAGAATACAGATACTTTGATAGAACTGAAGGGCAAAAAGATGGAGAATGGTCAGATTCAGATGTTGGAGATAAATATTCAAGAACTCAACTTTCTGGAGCAGTTCAAATGACTGAAAACCAAAAATTTGAATTTAGAGTAAGAGACTTTAATAGTGTAGATGCTAGCAGATCTAGCTCAGATATGGGAACTGAAACAAGATTAAGATATTCATATAACCATGGAAATCTTGGAGATTCTAAAGTAAACTTTACTTCATGGGTAGAATATAAAAAGAAAATGGATTCAACTCAATATGTTGATTATCAAGCAAGATTTGATTTTGCTGAATATCTATTCAACAATGATTTTGTAAAAACATCTACAGCTATAGTTGCACCAAGATATAAATATACTTGGGGTGGAAATGATGATAACTATACTAATTCTTTAGGATTATATGTAGATATTATTAATCAATATCCATGGGGATTTGGATCAGAAATTGAAATTGATGGAGCTAACTATAACTTCTATGGAGAAGATAAAGTTACTTATGATTATGTAGATGAAAATACAGCAAAGAAAAATGATTCATGGAATGATGCTTTCACTTTATCAGTAAAAGCTATTATTACTCAAGATACAAATCTTTATTCAGCTGATAAATTATCAATAGATTGGCATAGTGAAGGAGGATTTGACACTTATAACTGGAGTGATAAAGATTCAGTAGGTTATGGATTAAAAACTGTAAAACTTTTAAATGAAAATAAAGATGAAGTAAGAGGATATCAAAAATTTGAAGATACTACTTATCAAGCATACTTTAGTTCAGATGTAACAGCATCTTATCAAGCTACAGAATTTGTAAATCTATATGCAGTAGCAGGAGCAGAATATAGAAACTGGGCAGTAACTAATGCAAGTTCAGCAACTAACTGGAGATGGCAACCATACGTAGCTGCAGGATTTAACGTAGCATTCTAGTTTGATTTAAAAAATAATAAACTTTTTAGTACCTGTCAATTGGCAGGTACTTTTTTTTTTATTTGTCAAAAACAAAAATATTTATCTTTTTTTTAAAGCTATATCAATAATTTTTTTACTATAATCAGCCATAAATAATGGGATATTTAAAAGATCATCATCTAAAGTTAAATTCTCAAAGGAAAATCTCACTCTAAGTTTAATCTCATCAGAATATTTTTCTTTAAACTTAAATAAACTTTTACTCTTAGTGTTCTTTTCAGCTTTTACTTCAATAGGAAAAATATCGTTTTCATTTTGTATTATAAAATCAACTTCATAATTATTATCTGTCCAATATCTTGGAAGAACTTCAAATTGTGGAGTTAAACTTTGTAAAATATAGTTTTCAGTCAAAGCTCCTTTAAATTCAGTAAATAGTCTATTTCCCTCTCCGAATGCTGAAGGTGATAACATAGATAATCTTCCTAATAACCCTACATCTACTAGATAGATTTTAAAAGCTTGTAGATCATCATAAGATGACAGAGGTATACGAGGAGCTGAACTTCTATAGATTTTATAAACTAAATTAGCATCAACTAACCATTGGAGTGCATCTTCATACTCTCTAGCTCTAGCTCCCTCTTTTACAATTTTATAGATAAATTTTTTATTTTCTTTACTTAATTGTGAAGGAATAGATTTCCAAATCATAGATATTTTAGGAAATTCTCTGATATTAGGGTGTTTAGCGAAATCTCTTTCATAAGCTTCTATAATATTATTAGAAGTTTTTTTCATAAGCTCAATATCTCTCTCTTGAGTCCATAAATAAACAACCTCTGGCATTCCTCCAGTTACATAATACATCTTTAATTTTTCATATAAAGGATTGTAAAAGGCAGATGGAATTTTTTCAATATCATTTATACTATCTAGATATAGCTTTAGATTTTCATCTCCATTTGCTAATAAAAATTCACTAAAAGTCATAGGGTAGATATTGAGAAAATCAACTTTACCTACAGGAAAAGAGGAAGGTTTAGCTAATGCTATTCCCAAAAGAGAACCAGCACAAGCAATATGATACTCAGGAGCATTTTCATAAAAATATTTTAGAGAGTTTATAACATTTGGACAATCTTGAATTTCATCAAAAATAATCAATGTTTTTTCAGGCTCAATTTTTTCTCCACTGATAAACATAAGATTTTGTAAAATTCTATTGACATCTTTAGTTTTTTCGAAAAACTCTTTATATTCAATATTTTCATCAAAGTTAAAATATGCTACATTTTCATAGTATAATTTTCCAAATTCTTTTAATATCCAAGTTTTTCCTACCTGTCTAACCCCTTTAAGAATAAGTGGTTTTCTATATTTTGAATTTTTCCATTTGATTAAATCATTTAAGATAAATCTTTTCATTGAACACCTCCAAATAGTTTTATTTATATTATATCACATTTTTTCTTTATATTATGTGATAAAAATCACATTTTTCTAAATAAATATGTGAACATTATCACTAAATAATAAATTATAAAATATTTGTAAAAATAATTTTTGTCTACCTCTTGGGGTAGGGTCTACCTATTATCTCTTCCTCTTTCTTTTATCTTTATTTATTTTTTTTATGGGGGAAAATTTTTCCACCCCCCCTAACATTGTTAATGGGAGACTCTTTTATTAGAGTTAATATTTTATGTGAAAGACTTTAAAGAGGTCTTTTATAAAGGGGAGATAATTATGAGAAAATTAGCACTTTTACTAGGATCATTAGTAGTAGTAGCATCAGCTTCAGCAAAAGAAGTAGTGCCAGCACCAGTTGTAGTTGAAGAAGCACCAGTACAAATCGTTGAAAAAGAAGTAATAGTTTACAGAGACAAAGAAGAAGGATTCAGACCTAGCGGATATGTAGATCTTCAATACAGAATGTATGGTGAGACAGAAGGGCAAGATGGACTTAAAGAAACAGATTGGAACTCTAATAATAATTATGGAAGATTACAATTAGAAGGAACTATTAATACAACTGAAAATCAAACTTTCTATTACAGATTAAGAACTTATGATTCTTTAAACTCTGATCATAGCTGGGATAAAGATGATGAACTTAAAATGCACTATACTGTAAATCATGGAAATCTTGGAGATTCTAAAGTTAATTTTGCTTCAAGAGTTCAATATATAAAAGATATTGATCATGCTTTAAGATATCAAGCAAGATTTGATTTCGCAGAATATATGTTTAACAATGACTTTATTAAAACTACAGAAATGGTAGTTGCACCTTACTATGAATATACTTGGAATAGAGATGGAGTAAAATCATCAGGAGATAACTATGATAATGAAGTAGGATTATATGCATACTTTGGAAACCAATTACCATATGGATTTGGATTCAATGTTGAATTAGATACATTAGGATTCCATAATTATGGAGATAAAACACATGGAGTGTACGATGGTGTAGACCTTAAAGCTGATCCTGAGGCAAAGAAAAACTCTGATTCTAATACTGACGCAGCAGTTAATATTTATTTAACTTATGGTGCAAATCTATATTCAAGTGAAAAAGTATCAGTAGATTTCTGGGCAGAAACAGGATATGACTCATATTCTTGGTCAGATAAAGTTGCAAAAGATGCAGATCATGAAAAATATGAGTTAAAGACTGATCCACAAGTAACTTTAACATATCATGCAACTCCATCATTTGATTTATATGCAACAGCAGGAGCAGAATATAGAAACTGGGCAAGAACTAACGAAAGATCAGCATCTAACTGGAGATGGCAACCATTTGGAATCGTAGGATTCAGAACTACATTCTAGTTTAATTCAAAAATTTAATATGAATTTTAGTACCTGTCAATTGGCAGGTACTTTTTTTGTTCTATATTTGCTTGACATAAAAGAAACTATTAGAATAAAATAAGTGACATATAATAAAATTAAAATTTAGGGAGGAAAATATGTATACTTATTTATTTTACTTTTTAATTTACTCTTTTTTAGGGTGGCTTCTTGAAGTGTGTTATGCAGCTCTAAATACTAAGCAATTTATAAATAGAGGGTTTCTCAATGGACCTTACTGTCCTATCTATGGGGTAGGAGTGATGACTATAATGTATTTTGTTTACCCTTTCAAAAAAAATCTAATTTTCTTATTTATTCTTTCAATTGTTCTTACATCGTTAATAGAACTAATAACAGGTTTTATTCTTGAAAAGGCTTTTCATTATAGATGGTGGGATTATTCAAATGTACCTTTTAATCTAGGAGGATATATATGTCTTAAATTTTCTATAATTTGGGGATTAGCTTGTGTTTTTGTCACAGAGATTATACATCCAGTGGTAAATGATATTATTAATTGGACACCTAGAACAATAGGAGAGATTGTTATAACTATATTTTTAATATTGATAACAGTAGATTTTATAGTAACAGTAAAAACAGTATTAAAATTAAATGCAAGAATGAAGAGACTTCAGTTAATAGCTGATGATATACATAAGTTTTCAGATAAAATTGGAAGTAAAGTCACTACAGATTTTTTAACTATTCATGATAAAGCTGAGAAATTAAAAGAGGCAAGAGAAAAAATGTTTTCAGAGAGAATATCATGGCTTGAAAGACGTATTATAACTTCATTTCCAGATATGAAATCAACAAGATATAGCAATATATTTAAGGATATTAGAAATAGAGTTTTTGATAGAAATAAAAAAAATAATCTATAAAATTCAACAGATAAAGTTATTTATTTGATAAATTATTTCAAAAAAATTATAATTATATTGTAGGAGTAGTGTAGCTAATTTTATCTTAAAACACCAAGAAGATTCTCTCCTCTTTAGAAACAGATAGATTGGAAATTTCTTTTATCATCTTGTATGGAGGTGTATTTTATGAAAAAGTATAATAGATATAGTAAAGAATTAAAATTAAAAGCTGTTAAATTATATTTAAGTTCTAATATTAGTGCAGAAAACATAGCTAAAACTTTAGGAATAAAATCAGATACACAGATACATAGTTGGATAAAAAAGTATAATCAATTGGGAGAAAAGGCATTTGATAAAAAAAGTAAAGTAAAAAAAACTATAAGTGTTAAGGAAAAAAAGATAGTAAGCTTAAAAAAAGAAAATGAACTTTTAAAAATAGAAAATGAGTATTTAAAAAAGTTGTATATCTTTCAACTAGAGGAGATAAGTATTTAGTAATAGATGAGTTGAAGGAGAAATATAGTGTCACTTATCTGTGTAAAGTGGCAGAAGTTGCAAGAAGTAGTTATTACAAGTGGAGAAAATCAAAAGAGTATCCAAGTAAACGAAAACTAGAAAATGAAATCTTAGAAATTGTAATAAAAAATATATACAATAACTATGGTGGAACTTATGGGATAAAAAGAATGTGTCTATGTGTAAACAGAGAGGTACCATTTAGAGTAAATCATAAAAGAGTATATAGAATTATGAAGGATTTAGGAGTTAAATCTATAATAAGAAATCAAAATTATAAGGGAAAAAGTTGGGCAGAGAGAATCAGTGCAAATGTTTTAAATAGAGAGTTTAGTGCAGAGAAACCATTGGAAAAACTTTGTATGGATATAACTCAAATAAATATAGAGGATAAGAAAATATATTTAAATGCTGTAAAAGATATTTTTAATAATCAGATAATAGCTTATGATATAGCAGAGGAAAATGATTTTACCCTTGTAAAAAAGACACTATTAAAATTATTTAAGATGCCATTAGCTGAAAACTGTATTTTACACACAGATCAAGGTTTTCAGTATACAGAAAGGAAATATTGTGATATGCTAAAGAGGAGAGGAATAGTTCAATCTATGTCTAGAAGAGGAAACTGTTGGGATAATGTACCAATAGAGATATTTTTTGGACATCTGAAAACTGAATTAATATATCTTCTAAATGGGAAACTTTCGTGTAATGAAATATGTAGAAGAATAGAAAACTACATTGATTTTTATAATAATGAGAGAATTCAAGCTAAATTAGAGGGTATGAGTCCTGTAGAGTATAGAAAGAAAATAGTAGGAATCTAAGAAAAATGGTGTATAAGGGAGGCAAAATGAAAAAATTAATATTATTAGGAATGGCAATTTTAAGTATTAGTGCTTTTGCAGCAAGGGAGGCGATACCAGAAGATGTAGAAAAGATGATTACAAAATCTGCTCAAACTTTAGATGGAAGTGAAAAGATAAGATATAAAAATTGGCAGATAGATTCATATTTAAGAATGGAAAAATTAGGAAAAGAGTCTGGAATCCCTGCCAATGAGTTTGAAAGAATAAAACATAAATTAAGAGTTATGTATGGGGCAAACTTTGCAAAACAATATCAAGTTCTTCCAGATGAGATAAGAGATTACAATGAATTAGTAGAGAGAGTAAAAAAAGAAACTGCTAAAAATTTAGAAGTTAGTGAAGAGAAGAATAATCTAGCTAAAGCTGAAATGGAAAAAAATATCTCTGTTTCAAAAGTTCCAGCTGAAGTAATTGAGATATATAAGGAAACTGCTGAGAAACTATACCCTGAAAACTATATAGGACAAAAAGCATATATAGATGCTTCTATGGAAGAGTATTTTAAAATAATAGAATTTATAAAAAATAATAAAAATTTGATTAAATAAAAAAACAGGTACTTCAACCATACCAATAGTTTTAGTACCTGCTAAAAAGTTTAGTCAAAGATAAATATACTTTTTGAGATAGTAACAAGAAAATTGTAACTATCAAGATTATAAGAATTAGTTTTTTTACTCTATCATGATCAAGAGGAAGAGAAGAGATGATTAAGTTATAACATTGAGTAAGTTAAAAATCTATGATATAATTTAAATACAAAAAAGAGTTTTTTCAATAATGGAAAGTAGGCAATAGAAAGAGACAAAGGACACGCCAAAATACCTTTGTCCTTTTTATTACCTACTTACTTATTATTTATAAGCTATAATTTATCTAGCTAAGTTCAGCTTTCTAGTACATCGCTAGGGTTGCAGCAAAGTACCTTTGCTATTTACGTTAATTAGTTAATTAAAGTTATCTAAATTTCTTTTAAATATCAGCTAAATTCCATGTCAAAGAATAAAGAGAGAGTAAAACTCATCTGACTATGAGGATCGCAGAAGTTCCATTCTTCCACTTCTGCATCTCAAAAATAGTAGTCGCTAAAGCTCTTCTATTTTTGGAACTCGACTTCGTCTCAAACACGTCGGAATTTTTAGCGTCAGATTTCGTAACTCTCTCTAATATTCTTCTCTAAATTTCATTTTAGCTGATATTTGATAAAGTGACTATTGAAAATAAAATAGTCACTTAAGAAAAAATTATTTTTTATTATGCAGATAAAGAGTATAAAGCCCCTTGATACTCAAATCTGGAGAGTAAACATCAATCTCCTCTATCTCAGCAGATAAGATTTTACCTAAACCACCAGTTGCAACAACAAATGGGTTATCAATAACCTCTTTAATTTTCTTAATAATATGCTTAATCTGTCCAGCATAACCATAGAAAATTCCAGCTTGAATCTGCTCATTTGTATTTTTACCAAGTACAGATTCAGGAGTACTAAATTTAACTTTAGGTAGTTTTGCAGTATTAGCAAAAAGTGCATTAATAGACATCTCTATCCCTGGAAGAATTCCCCCTCCAACATAAACAGTTTTCTCTAACACCTCATAAGTTGTAGCACTTCCAAAGTCAAAAATAACTAGATTTTTATCTGGATAATCATTTAATGATTGAACAATATCAATTATTCTATCAGCACCAAATCCAGTTGGATTAAGATTAGGAGCAAAAGTAAAAGGTATTTTTATATCAGGTCCTACAATCATAGGATCAATGTGAAAATATTTTTTTCCTAAAAATTGGAAAATTGTAATAAGGTTTGGCACAACAGAAGCTACTATTATTCCCTCAATATTTTTAATATCAATCTTATTAAATTCAGAGATATTTCTTAAATAAGAGAAATATTCATCTTCTGTAAGTTTATCATTAGAAGCTACTCTAAAAGTTAAAAGTACCTCTCCATTATTATCTAAGATTCCAGTAACTATATGAGTATTTCCAATATCTATTGCTAAAAGCATGGTTTCCCTCCTTAAAAATTCAGTTTTATATAATTATAATCTAAAAAATAGAAAAATCAAATAAAATTTATTGATTTGAGGGAAAACAACTGATATTATGTTAATATGTATGGAAAGGAGAGAAAATGAAAGCAGTAGGAGTTATAGTAGAGTATAATCCCTTTCATAATGGACATAAATTACATTTAGATAAAATTAATGAGAGAGATAGTGAAAGTGTAAAAATTGCTGTGATGAGTGGAGATTTTGTTCAACGGGGAGAACCTGCTATTATAAATCGTTGGAAACGAGCTGAAATAGCTCTAAAAAACGGAATAGATATAGTGGTTGAGTTACCCTGCTTTTATTCGTGCCAAAGTGCAGAAATCTTTGCTAGAGGAGCTGTAGGGATATTAGATGAACTTCAATGTAAAGAGATAATTTTTGGTTCTGAAACTTCAAATATAGAGGAATTGAAAAAGATAGCATTTTTAGAAGAAAGTGAAATTTTTAAAGAAAAGATAAAAGAGTTTTTAAAAAGTGGTGAATCATATCCAAATGCTCATTCAAAAGCTTTAAAAGAGGTAAGTGGAAAAGAGCAAAACAGTTTATCCAATGATATTCTTGGAATTGAGTATATAAAGGGGATAAATTATTGGAATAGTGAGAGTGAGCCAGTAACAATATTGAGAGAGAAAGTTGGATATCATAGTACAGATGCAGAGGATAATATAGCAAGTGCAACAGCTATAAGAAAATTTTTGAGAGGTGGAGAAAATATTGAGAAGTTTCTTCCAAAAGAGAGTTTCAGTATTTTAATAGAGGAGTTTAATAACGGTAAAATAGTGGAACTTAAAGATTTTTATCCACTGTTAAGATATGAGATAATTAGAAATAGAGATAGTCTTAAAAATATTCAAGATATGGAAAAGGGATATGAGAATAGATTGTATGAGGAAGCTATTAAAAATAGTGATTTTGAGTCTTTTTACAAAGCTATTGAAAGTAGACGTTTTACTCATGGAAGAACTCAAAGGGTGTTACTACATATATTATTAGGAATTACTGTTGAGATTACTGAGATAGTAAAAGAAGAGATTCCATATGTTAGAGTGATGGGATTTAATAAAAAAGGAAGAGAGTATCTAAACTATTTGAAAAAATATGAGAACAAAAAAATAATAACCTCTCTAAAAAATATTCAAGATAATTTTTCTATGGGAGTTAGAGAGCTAATTGAATTTAATGAGAGGGCATCTACAATTTATAAGATGCAGAATTTTTATGAAGATAGAAAGATACCGATAATAATAAAAGATTAAGAGGAGAGAAAATGGAGAAGAGGATACCTTTAAGTATACAGATTTTTTATGGACTGGGAGTTAGTTATGCAATAGTTGATCAAATTTTTGCTCAATGGATACTTTATTTTTACTTGCCACCTGAAAGCTCAGGTTTGAAACCAGTTATGGCACCACTGTTAATATCATTAGCTTTAGTTATTTCAAGACTTGTGGATATGGTAACAGATCCATTAGTTGGGTTTCTATCTGATAGAGTCAATACAAGATGGGGAAGAAGAATACCATTTATAGCTGTGGGAACTATTCCTTTAGCATTGTGTACAATAGCCTTTTTCTATCCTCCAATGAACAATGAGAGAGGAGCATTTATATATTTAGCTTTAGTGGGATCACTATTTTTTACATTTTATACTGTGGTAGGAGCACCATATAACTCTTTGATTCCAGAGATTGGACAAACTCAAGAGGAGAGATTAAATCTATCAACTTGGCAATCAATATTTAGATTGGTTTATACAGCATTGGCTATGATAATTCCTGGGGTATTGATAAAGGTAATTGGAAAGGGAGATACACTTTTAGGAATTAGGGGAATGATAATAACTCTTTGTGTAATTGCAGCTATTGGTGGAATTATAACTGTACTCTTTGTTCCAGAGAAAAAGTACTCTTTAGGAAAAAATTCAAATGCAAGTTTTAAAGAAACTATGGGAATAGTGTTTAAGAACAAACAATTTATAATGTACCTTATGGGGCTACTATTTTTCTTTATAGGGTTTAATAATTTGAGAGCGGTGATGAACTATTTTGTTGAAGATATAATGGGATATGGAAAGGGAGCTATTACAATTGCTTCAGCTCTTCTTTTTGGAATGTCAGCCCTATGTTTCTATCCTACAAATCTTCTTTCAAGAAAGTATGGTTATAGAAAGATAATGTTAGGGTGTTTATCTATGTTGATAATATTTACTTTAGCTCTATTTTTCTTAGGAAAGATTATTCCTGCTAAGTTTGGTTTTGTATTATTTGCATTGATAGGGATACCTATTGCAGGGGCAGGATTTATCTTTCCACCTGCTATGTTAAGTGAGATAGGTAGTAAGATGAGTGATAATGCTGGACAACGTATAGAAGGAATCTGCTTTGGTATACAGGGGTTCTTTTTGAAAATGGCATTTCTTATTTCAATTTTAATACTACCAATAATATTAGTTTCTGGAAGTGGGGATATTTTATCAGCAATTACAGGAACACCTAAAGGAGTAGAAAAGAGTGGAATCTACTTTACAGCTATAGTTTCAGCAATCTCTTTTATTATATCATTTGTCTTTTATTATAAATATGAAGAGTAAGTTTTAAACTATGGAGGGGTTATGGAGATAACTTATATTTTACTTGGAGAAATATTAGGAATTTTACTGCTGTTTCAATTTTTTTCTAGTTGGATAGTTATATCAATAACTCTTTTTAGCTTAGGAACTGTATATTTTTTTACTAAGAAAAAATCTATTTTAATCTATATCATACCTATTCTTTTTGTAATAAGATTAGTTTTTGGAGTTCATAGTGGAGATTTTGATTATTTAGAAAATATCAGATTGAAAGTTGAACTTAACAGAGGAGTAGGAAAAGTTTTAAAAATAGATAATAAAAATTTAAAAAACTTAACGTTTGTCTATATGTCAGAGTTAGCTGATGGAAAATATAATGTTTTAGGAGAGTTTAAAGAGCTTGAGAAAAAAGAGGATATAGATATCATCAGTATAAATAGATTAGAGGTAGAAAAATTAGAGGATAGTTTTTTAGAAAAATATTTTGAAAATAGAGTAGAAGATTTTATAGAAAAGGGAGATAGATATTTTAAAAGAGTCTATCGAGCTATTATTTTGGGAGAGAGTAGAGAGATACCAAAAGAGTTAAGAGAGAAATTTAATTATGTGGGAGTTTCCCATCTTTTTGCTCTTTCTGGATTGCATATAGGTATAATAATAGGAGTGATAAGTTTTGTAAGTAGTAAATTTTCAATCTCTAGAGATAAGAGATATTGGGTTATTTTAATAGGATTGACACTATATTTTTTAGGGATAAAACACTCACCATCACTTATAAGAGCTTATATAATGGGAGTAATATTTCTTTTTGGGAAGATATTTTATGAGAATATTGATATAGAAAAATCTTTAGCTGTGAGTTTTATTGTGAGTTTATTTTTAAATCCTATCTCTATTTATGAAGTTTCCTTTAAGCTTTCATATTTAGCAGTGGCAGCAATTATTTTTATCTATCCTTTTATAATAAAATTTTACAAGGGGAAGTCAAAAACAGTAAAAAATATTATTTTGATAGGAACAATACAGATATTTTTAACTCCTATATTAATAAAAGAGTTTGGAACTATACAACTATTTTCTATTTTTAGTAATCTAATAATTGTACCATTGGGAAGTTTATATATAACTTTAGCTTTTATAGGGTTGTTATTTGAAAATTTTGGATTGGGAGTAGTTATATTTCCTTTTGTAAATATAATTTTTAAACTGTTAATAAAGGTAGTTGAAATTTTTTCAAATATTCCTATGTTAACTATAAAATATAGTGGCAACAAAGATAACACAATATTTTTACTTTTTTATGTTATAATATTTGGAATAATATTTTATAATAAATTTAAAATGGAAGGTAAAAAAGATGAGAAGATTTATAGAAGAACTAAAATATCTCAATAGAGGTATGGGAAATTCTACAAAGATAATTTTAGCAATAATATTTGGATACTTTATATTTAATATACTTGGTGGAGTGATTTTTAGACCGATAATGTTGTTAAATATAGGAGTTTTAATTTTTTCTCTGTTAGTACATGAGATATCTCATGGGTTAGCAGCATATTTTTGTGGAGATACAACAGCTAGAGATTATGGAAGATTAAGCTTTAATCCACTACATCATTTAGATCCCTTGGGAACAATTTTCCCTATAATTCTTATTTTCTTAGGGTCACCATTTGTTTTTGGTTGGGCAAAACCTGTACCTATAAACTATTGGAGATTGAAAAATGGAAGGACAGGAGAATTTTTAGTAGCTATAGCAGGGGTAGTTTCAAATATTATTTTAGCATTGATAGGATTGATATTATTAAAATATCTTACTCCATTTATTCATAATGGAGTGTTTGCATCATTGTGTATATATTTGATTAGATTGAATATTTTACTTGCTGTATTTAATATATTACCAATTCCCCCACTAGATGGGTCAAGAGTAGTGGCATCAATGGCTGGAAGAGAATTGAGAAATACTCTTTTTTCTTTAGATCAATATGGAATATTTATAATTCTTATTTTAAATATGGTAGGTATTCTTGATAGTGTAATCGGATCATTAGCAGAGTTTTTAGTTAAAATATTAATAGGATTAGTTTTTTAGGTGGGAAAGATGAAAAGTGTAGAAAAAGAGTGTGTAATTGAATTTGAAGAGAGAAAATCAAAATTTATAGGTTATGTAAAACCTGTGGGGAGTAAGCAAGAGGCAGAAGATTTTATTGCATCTATTAGAGAGAAGCATAAAGATGCAACTCACAATTGTACTGCCTATAAGGTTATAGATAATGGACAGGAGTATTTTAAAACTGATGATGATGGAGAGCCAAGTGGTACTGCTGGAAAGCCTATGGGAGATATTATAACTTATATGGAGGTAACAAATTTAGCAGTTGTTGCCACTAGATATTTTGGTGGAATAAAGCTAGGAGCTGGAGGTTTAGTGAGAAACTATGCTAAAACAGCTAAATTAGCAATACAAGAGGCTGGAATAGCTGAGTATGTAGAGAGAAAAGTATATATGATTGATTTTCCATATGAGAAGATAGGAGATATTGAGATGCTTATTGATAGTATGGGAGGAGAGTATTTAGATAAGGGGTTTAATGAGAGAGTAACTTATAAGGTGAGAACAGATTTAACAGCCTTTGAAACTTTAAAAAATACTAAAGGAGTATTGGTAATAGAGTTATAAAATAAACTATAATTTCCAAAAGTAGAGGAGTGTAAACGACTACTACTTTTGAGACGCAGAAACGAAGTTTCTGTGAACCTTTACATTAACAAAACTTATAATTTTTAACATCAATTTGACTCCATGTCAGTGAATAAAGAATCCCTACAGCTCATTCCGTTGAAAATGCAAAACTCGCTCCGCAAGCTCCGCTCAAACACGTTGCATTTTCTTAACTGCATTTCGCTGAGGGCTTCTAATATTCACTTCCAAATTACGTCAACTTGATGTTAGGGATAATCTATTTTTCTTAATTAGAGTTTTTTCTAATATCAGCTAAAATGGAATTTGGAGAAGAATATTAGAGAGAGTTACGAAATCTGATGCTAAAAATTCCGACGTGTTTGAGACGAAGTCGAGTTTCGGAATTTTAGTCAGATG
>ERZ773142.344-NODE-344-length-48122-cov-11.2359_pt1 | contig 48122 bp, 67 predicted proteins | sample MGYA00580853_ERZ773142 | MGnify/ENA primary metagenome ERZ773142 (study PRJEB29015, sample SAMEA2737862) | human gut metagenome | biome: human gut; feature: human-associated habitat; material: faeces | place: China | collected 2012 ... | reverse complement strand
CAAACACATAGATCGCGCAGATTGCAATGCTGATTCCGCCAAGGATAAGCGGGATATACTTATCTTTTACTGCCTGTGCCTGTTTGAGTGCCATACCTACAAAATATAAGGCAATTGCTACTACGATGAGTTCCGGTTTTACATAATTTGTAATCTGTTCCATAGTCATTCTCCTTTTCTTTCCAGGTCTTCTATTCTATGATTCGCAACCTTAATCTGTTCCTCATGCACACTTATTTTTTCTTCCAGAGCATAAGTTCTTTTGATAAGGTTATTGTGTTCATTTACTCTTTTGGTTAGCTCTTCCAGCTTGTACTCCATAAGAGTTCGTGTCTTTTCCTGCTGTGCATTATTGCTGATCACGCATACAATTAATGTAACCGTCGCACTGATGCAGGCTGAAATGATTGTTTCCATTTCTTTTTCCTTTCTGGCAATTGCGCCGGCGCAATTTTAGATAAAATAAAAGAAGCCTCTCGGCTCCGCTCTGATTCTTCTCATAAATTTCTCCTAAACAAAAAGAGGACATTTCTGCCCTCTCTGCTTTTTAAATCGCATATTTCATGTGTGATGCTTTCACATCCTCATCCGCTACTTTGGCGTATATTGTTGTTGTATTTATATTGACATGCCCCAAAATCTTTTTACCTCTCTGCAGAAGATGTGTAGCAAGGGTATGTCGAAATAGATGTGGTGTCAATGGTCTATCCAGTTCGGCGCGTTCCCCTATCAATCGAATGATTCTTTCAATCGCTTCTTTATTAATCTCCCACGCCCTCTAATTTTACTCCGCAATTAGGGCAATATCCTTCAGCATCTTTAATTAAAATCTGCTCTTTACAATTTGAACATTTCATAAAACTATAAATATCGTCATTGACAAACATCCATCTTCCACCATGATTTTCTATAATCATTCTATATCCTGTATCTTTTACTTTTGCCATTTGTAACACCTCCGTTTCATATGTTACAACATATAACACAGCGAGCTATATGTGTCAATTATTTTTTGGATTAGAATTTTTGTTACCTAATTAGCTAAAAACATTCTTTAGTTAATTATATCACTCTTTCTCCGGTTTGCGCCGGCGCAATTTTAAAACGGTAATATGTCTTTCAGTGGCTCTGCTCTTATATTCTCTGGTAGTTCATCATCTTCGGTATCTGCATATCGGCGGCAGTTGTATTCTGCGATATCTATATCCTTTTCAATATCTTCAAGACTTTTATCGCTCTCGCCTTTTATGATCAGAATCAAGTCAAAGATGATGGACCAGAGTTTGCTTATGATCTGTAATTTTGTCATTTATTCTCCTCTGGCAAAGAAATGAGTTCCTGATACTCCTGATCTGTGAGTTTCCCACGCTCTTTCGCCTGTTCTACCATTTTCAACCAGTCTTCATGGTTATACATTTTCTTCATTTTCAGCAAAATTCTGTACATCTTCATCCTCCTCTGTTTCTTCCGGAATATAAACATCCGTCATTGCTGCCAGATACTGAATTGTTACATTCTGGTTTTCAATGATTTTTTTCTGCTTTTCTACGGTTGCTCTGAGGTTCTCGTCCTCTGCCGTTTCCGCAGGTGTCTGAGTCATTTTTCTTACTTCCATGTTCTTCACCCTTTCTTAACTGTTTTAAATATTTCTGAGTCCTTTGTTTTACTTTATACGAATTTCCTTTATCAGCATTATTTTCCCAGGAATTGTGATGTTCATCTACTTTTTCCGGTTCAAGTTCTCCTCTCTGGGATTTATGAACCATCCTCACAAGAGTTTTTCTTTCATGCTTTACACTATCTGAGTTAAGCGTCATGATTATCCTTCCTGTTTCTGTCAGCCGATAGTCGAATCCCAAAAATGTAAATCCTTTTTCAAGCGGTGTTATGTGTGATTTCTTTTCATTTGCTTCCAGCCCGTATATCTGCAATTGCTTCATTATCTCACTGAAAACCCTCTCAGCCTGTTTTCTTGTTTTAACAAGAATCCAGAAATCATCCATGTACCTGATATTGTATTTTACACGCAGCTGCTCTTTGATGTAATGATCTAATGGATCCAGAAGTGAAATCCCAGCAATCTGTACCATTTGTGATCCTGGATTGTATCCGGTTTCTCCTGCGTACTGGTCTCGTAAAACGCCACACGACATTTCTGCTGTGTCCTTATCTGTCAGATTCCTTATTTGTCTTTCCACATCACTGTGCCGCATGTTTAGGTAGTATCCATGTATGTCAACCTGAACTATCCATCCTTTTGCGCCGTATCTGCAGTAATAATTCCATAGATATTTTTTAACCAGTGCTCTTGCAAAGTCTGTTCCCTTTCCTGTCTGGCAGGCGCAATTTGAATAAGTGAATCCCTTTGTCATTTGAGGGTAAAGAGAATTATCATTAATACTCCTTTGATATACCCGGTCCTTAAATGGGATACTGAGAGCTTCCCGGCGTTTCGGATATGTTATCAATACCGTTTTAGGTTTCCCATTCTTCCATGTCCCGTCCTGATGCTGGTGTTTCATCCGGAGTATATTTTCTTCTCCATTTAACAAAAATGACTTAACTGATGGTTTCCATGTTACTCCATTCTTACATTTCAGCATTGATTCGTATAAACTATCATAGCTTGTTATATGATCTTTCATCTTTTGTGTTTCCGCAGTTTCTCAGTGCTGGCAGGCTTATATAAGTCACGCACTGTCTCTTTCGATTATCCGCGGTATTGTTTAGGCTTATGCCAGGGATTTCGGCTCCTTGTCTATATCTTCAAGGCGATCATTGCTACGCAATAACCATAATGCTTTTAGGAAGACAATCGGGGCATACACATTCGAGTTCCATGCGTTCGTGTTGTTGACGTTGCCGCTGGTGTTCACATTCATGACGTTGTTAGCGTTGCCACGGTTAGCTGAACGAGAAAACACATTCTGAGGTGATAGCCTACGTCCCATGTATTTATGAATACCGATCTACGTCAGATTCTCGCCATTTTTTGATATAGTTTCTAACTTTGAGCGTCTGTTCTGACCAGTATTCTACTCTTTTGCCTTTCAGGTGAAAGAGAGGGTGCGCAAGCCCGATCAGTGCAAGCAAGTTGTTACAATCCAGAATCGCCTGACGCTGTAGTTTGCTTCTCCAGAGCCATAATTCTTTCTTATTCTTTTCTGTTACCCGGATGTTGTTTGCGGTCCAGGCATTTATATAAATGTCTTTCGCGGTCCGGATGATATCGTCCGTGAGCGCGGATTGATATTCCGGAAGAAATACTTTTTTATTCTTGCAGATCTGAATCGTGTAGACCGCCAGCTCTCTTGCGTACCATACTGCATTTAACTGTCTATTCTGCGGTGTGTCCGGTACATTTCTCTCACCTGCTTTAACTGCCATTTCTTTTCCTTTCTATCCCTGCATCCGTGGGTGCAGGGATTATTTGATTGCTGATTATACGACGACAAGCGGGGCATACACAAGCGAGCTCCATGCGTTCGCGCTGCCGACGTTGCCGCTGGTGTACACATTCATGACGTAGCTAGCGTTGCCACGGCTAGCTGAACGAGAAAACACAATCTGAGGTGATGTGTGGTTCGCAGCTGAATATCTAATCATAATCGGATAGGTTTTCCATGGTTCAATTGGTGTTTTGGAATTTGTTCTCCGCTGCCAGTATTCGTGAACTGCTCCCTCCTCTTTGCTCATGTTTACGTTCATCTGAGACATGGATGCAAGGAATACTCTGTCGTATGTGATATCTGTCACGCCACCATCATTGACGGTATTCGCAAGGGTAGTTACTTTGACCGTCTTTAATGCTGCCAGCATATCCGCAGGCATTCCGCAGAGGAAACCGTCTTTTGTGGCTAACTGACTCGGCGCAATATCCCAGTCGTCCTGTTTTGTCCACCATTTGCCCTTTGGTTGTGTTGAATTGAGCCACTGACGGGCCGCTGAGTATTTCCAGCGATTCCAGCCGTATGCTGATTCCTGCATACTGTTAAGATTTCCGTTTCTGGTTGCGTACTGCATGGTTCCCAGATCTGTTCCGTCTGATCCGGATGTAACTGCCACGGTTTCAATTGTGGTGATTCCGTCTGCAGCGTAAGAGGTTGCTTTCCAGTTGCTCGGCGCAACGTCCGGCATCTGTGTGAATCCATATACTGATCCGCCTGCAGGTACGGCCTTGGTCAAAGTAAACTGCCAGTATGTGTCTGCTTTTGCATTATTTCCCCAATTCTTTTCTAATTTGAGGTGATAAGTTCCTGCTGCCAGTCCATCCGGACAGCGCAAGAATGCACGGTTGCTAAACTGTAATCCGAATGGGGTTGTGTAATGCGCTTCCAGGAATGTTCCTGGAATGACTTCTCCGTCCTCCAGTTCTACATTTTCAGAATGTGTGTACTGCCATGGGAAGTCGTATTCTTTGCTTGCAGCTGTGTCTGTCCACTTTTCAAGGATCTGATCTCCGAAGTTAAGAATCTTCTGGATGAATCCATTTCTGGAAAGTCCGCTGATCTTATCCCATGTGCTTACATTCTCCAGATTTGCAGCCTGGGTAAATGCCATTGTCTGCAATGCCTGTGAAATTTCTTTCATAGTGCTTTCGCGTGGAAAATTAATGAGTGTCTGGTCTCCTGTTGCCATTTCTGTTCCTCCTTTATTTATAATCTCTAGTTATTCTGTATAGACAATATCAAGTCCTCCATCCTCACTGTTTATGGAAAAACTTATATGGTTCGTCTGCTTTTTAATAGTTTCTGTTAATATTTGTGCTTCTTTTGTCTGATTCTTGGATTCCTCCGTGGCTTTCTGCGCTGACTGTACAATTTTATCAACATCTGGAAGAGTTGCCGCGTTGATAAGCATCTGAGCAAAATCTTCCTTTGTTCCGAGGTATCCTTTTTCTTGTGCGATTGCATATGCGCTTACTGCACCTAAGTCTTCCCAAATCACGCCATCACCTCCAACCTTCCATTTTTCATCCTGAAGCTTGCCTTGTCTCTACTTATACAAATCAATCTTCCGTTATCGTCAAGTTCCAGGTGCATATAGTTTTGTAATGACTTAGGAATATATGCATATAAATGCCCGTCTTTTTTAACCCATATGCGTGTTGACTCATATTTGGGTTGATATGGTCTGATTGGTCCATCAGACGTGAAAATGATATTTACTTCTGCAGCTTTCATATTTTCCTCATCATTCTGTATAGACGATATCAAGTCCACCGTCTTCACTATTTATTGCCAAAGTTATATGTTGTGTCTGAGCAATCAGTGCATCTGTTGCGGACTTGGCGGCAGCCGCCTGGTCTTTAGCAGCTTTTGTGGCGGTATTTGCATTTGTTGCCGCGGCTTCGGCTGTAGTCGTGGCAGTTTTGACAGCTTCTAAGGATTTTCCAATTTCTGTGCTTAAATTTGCCGCGTCCGAAATCGTTTTTTTGAGTGTCGTATCCTTTGCAGTTGCATCCGCAATTGTCTTGTTCAGATTATCTTTCGCTGTCTCTATGTTTACATCAAATCTTCCAATCTCCTGATTAGTATGTTCTGTAATTCCTTGCTGTGCTTCTGATTCTTTCAGTGCAATATAATCTTCTGTCTGACTCTTTACATTCTTTACGGATATCTCCTGCTGACTGGTTATAGTCTGTATCGCCTGTTTTCTTGTCTTATCAATTTCTGTCTGAGTCAAAGTGACCGATTCGGTCACTTTTTCATCAAATCCGGTGATCTGCGCATTGATATTCTGTTCAGACTCTGATGCTGCCTTTCTGGACTGCTCCGCGCTCTGGGCGTAGCCTGCGGCACTGTCTCTGCTATTCTCAGTTTCCTGCGCTGCTTGCACAGTGTTGGAATGTAACTGCTGTATATCCGTGTGAGCTGATTCTATTTCCTGTTGTGACAGCTCTACTGCTGCTCTGGATGTCTCAACCTGTTTGGCTTTATTAATCACATCATCATAGGCTGCAATATATTCCGGTGTCATATCTCCTGGAAGGGCTATCATCTGCCAATACTCTGAATTATGACCCGGATCAGGAGCGATTCCTGTGATTGTTGTCTCCAGCTCTGCCAGGCAGAAGTATGAGCCGCCTTGATAGCTTACTGTGTCAAGATATTCGTAGGATGCTCCTGGATCGTACTCTCCTCCTGGATTCAAGGAGACGTTTCCGAGATCTGTTTCTTGATAGTTGTTCTCTGTCGTGCTCATTTTTCTTCTCCTCAGTCGATTCGGTCTATATTGTATTCCACCGCACAGATGTGCTCAATTCTGCATCCTCTGGCCTCATTCCATCCCTCGGCAAAATACGCCACATCTGCAGTTGCTAACAATTCCAGAGACTTTCCAAGGAACCATAAAGGCTTTGCGTCTGCTGGTGCTGCCTGAAAGAATGAATCAATCACTTCCACTGGTTCACCTATTCGTTTTTCTGCGCTTTCAATTGCTTCCTTTCTTACTGCAAGGATCTCTTCATCCGTTTTTCCTCTCATTGGCTGACTAATGAATAATTTCTTCATTTTCTTCCTCCTTAAAATTTTAATCTGTATTTCAATCGGCTTCTTTTTCTGCTAAAACGCACCTTATCTACGGTTGGATCAGAATACATTTTGAGTCTGCCCTTTACAACCTTAAAGGCGGCAAAATGGACGTTTCCGGTTTCGCCTTTAAGTTCAGTTTCTTTCTGGTGGACATAATTATCAATGTCTTTCTTTCCCTCTTCTACTCTGCCGGGAATAGATGCTGCAACTTTCTGTGCTTCTCCGGCATAGTATTTCGCATTGTCTTCTTTTTGCTCCGGATAATCTCCTCTTCCGTGTGCCCAGGCCTCTGCCTGGTCTCTGGCTTTTTCTGACCGGTCGGCTGCCTGATTGACTGCCTCGACCGTCTCTCTGAAAATCTCCGGTTCTTCCGGCGATCCGGGAACCTCCGGTTTTGGTCTTGCTTTTATTGGTATGGTTATTTTATGTTCTGTATTTCCAGAATTATTTTCACTCAGGTATATGAATGCGTATATTTTGTAATTTTGGTCGATTTCTTCGTTCTCCAGCATGGAATCCGGAATTGGCACATCTGTTACAGAATCTTTCGTTGTTCCTATTCTTGTTACAGATGTTCCGCCTGTTTCTTCCAATGAGAAATGTATCTCAATAGCCGGCCGTAGAGTAAGTCCCTGAATTCTTAAAATTTGTCCATAATCCCACTGCCACGCTGTTTCGGCCCGAATATTTGTTTCTGCTTCTGAAAAAACAGCAGTGATTATATTATTCCTCTTCTGCCTCCTTCTTTAGCAAATTCCATTCTTTTTCCGTGATAATATCCAATGCCCATTCTTTCGGGATGTATAGTTTCATTCTTTTATTGATTTTATTTTTTCTGTAATATCTGTTCCAGAAATAGGCATTCGCCAGTGCTCTTGCTTTGTGCATAATGCAAATATATGTCGCCCTGGCGTCCGGTGTTCCGAAAATCTGGTAATTGTATGCAGTGCACCAGCTGCAGCCTTCTGCGATAGGACAGTTAAAGCACTCGTCTGTGCTCTGTGTTCTCCTGTCAATTTTTTTCAAGCGCTCTACGCGGCATCTGTCGCATTCCGTCTGACAGATTCCATAATCTACATCTCCGATTGAATAAGGTTCCTGTTGATTTCCCAGAGAGCTTTCCATGTAGCGCAAACACGGATATATAATGCCTGCCGGATCTACGGCCAGCATCACTCCGTTTCCGCCACACCAATTCTCCAGATCGTCCTCCTGTTTCGGATGGAAGAACTCCTCTTCAAACAGCGAACAAAAATAATCATTTTCGAAGTCCATGTTGTTTTCCAAAATGTAGTCTGCGAGACGCTTCATTTCGTTATATAGTACGGTGGCGTGAATTGGTTTCCATCCATCCTCGTATACGCAGTTCGCATTTATTTCGCAATATCCCAGCTCAAACATATGGACGATCGCATCGTATGTATGCATGACATTGGCCGGCGCGATAGTGATCTTTGAACCCATGTAATTTCCTTTGTCCATCCAATCTTTCGCCGCAGATACTGCCAAGTCATACGAAGGGCTTCCATCTGAGAATATGCGGCAGGAATCATGCAGTTCTTGATTCCCGTCAACTGTGACTGAGAAAGACAATCTGTTCTTCCATTTATCAAGTACTCTTCCGACTTCCGGATCATGATATAGTGTTCCGTTTGAGCATATAGAAAACATCGTTTTATCAAGCCACGGGTGATTAAGTTCTATCATTCTGTCAATTGCGTATGAGCATATCTGGTCTATTAATTTCGCTTCTAACAATGGCTCACCGCCAATGAAATCAATGATCAATCCCGGAGATTTATGGGGGTTGATATATTCTTTCATCCCTTTTTCTCCGGTTAACAATAAATCTATCATTTTCTCAGCCGTTTCAAGGCTCATTTTGCGTTTTCCTTTTTTGATCTGGTAGCAGTATGTGCACGCCAGATTACAATCATCGGTGACCTGAAATGTCACTGTCTGTGTTAAAATTTTTTCTTTTTCATTTGCCTGATGAAGTTCCGGATATAATCGGCTTAATTGTTCTGTGTACTGCTCAGTTCTTTTCATTTTCAATACCTTCGATTTCACAATTGCACATTATGTTGATCTCAAGTTTCGTCGAATTGTTTGGAAGCATCCAATTATATTTATGTTTCTTTATTGCTCCCGGTATATACAACTTTTCAATTTCCTGAACTGCCAGTTTGTACTCCGCTTCCAGTTCTACTCCTTTTTTTTGATATGCTTTGAATGCATCAGAATTAATAATATCCGGATCGTTCGGATGTGATTCAATAATTCTCTGGATAACATCTTTTACAAATCCCAGTTCAAAGTTTAATCTTTCAATGTATTCTGCTTTTTCTCGTTTGATTTCTACAATTATCTTTCTCATAGTTTCTCCCTTCTTCTTTAGATCGCTCCAAGTTTTATCGTGATCACGCTTCCTCTGTCTGACAGATCCTCTGTGATTACGTCCACTTTCCACCCCGGAAAGTCCATTTTTGTTTTTCCAACGCTTAATGTGAATTCCGAGTCGTTTCCGTCTGATAATTTTTTCTTGACTGATTCAAAAGTTTCATTTTCTCCCACATACATGGTGATGAGGCTGTTGTAACTTAATTCATTTCCTTTTCCATCCTTAAATTTTTCAAACGAGAATGAATTGTTCATTCCTGCTATTTCTATTTCCTGTTTATTTTTTAAAACTAACTTCATTTTTCTTCCTCCTGTTTTTCAAAAATGACCAAGTCGGTCATTTTACTGTAGACGAAACTTGTCCATAGCATGTATCTTTACATGTATTCCCACAATTAGTAGAACAATTCGATGAGCATGAAGTACTGCATCCTCCGCAAATCGTAGAGCAGCTATTTGAACACGATTCCGCGCATCCTCCCATACATGAAGATGTGCATTCGGATCCGCATGAACTTCCGCACGAACTGCAACCAGAGCATCCGGTGCATGATGTCGAACATGATGCTGTGCATCTGTTGTCGCATCCAGTACAGTACCCCGAACATGTTCCAGAACATCCCGAGCAATCGTATGAACAGCTGTAACCGCATCCAGTGCAATTATTTTTGCAGCTGCCCGAACAGTCATCTGCACACGTTGCAGAGCAATTGCCTCCGCAGCTGTTTGTACAGTCCGCGCAAGTCTGCGCACAATTTGTCGTGCAGGTCTGGAAGCAATCCGTTTTGCATCCAGCTTCGCAATTATCTGCACATGTTGCCTGGCAACCCGTACATTCATCCTCACATGCTCTATTGCATTGCCTGTCGCAATTTCCACTGCATCCAGTTTTGCAGCTAGTCGAGCATGCGGTTCCGCATGAGCTTCCGCAATTTCCTTTCGTCGTGTTCTGGCAGCTTGTCGCGCACTGAGTTCCGCAACTAGATGTACAAGCCCTTTCGCATTCCTCCTTTTAAGCTTTTATTGATGTAGTGCATCCTGCACCGCATGTATGTGTACAGCCGCTCGAACAGCCACCTGTGCAACCGCCACAGCCGCCTGAACAGCCATCTGAACACTGTTTTCCGCATGTAGTGCTGCAGTTTCCAGAGCACGAAGTGCACCCCATACAGGCAGATGCACAGGCCAGTTCGCATAGGCCTGTACAATTCCCCCTGCACCCCGATACCTTTGCATCTTTCTGTATGTTTAGCATTTTGTCCGCGAAGTTTTCTGCTTTTTCCAAGGTCATTTCAAGCGCAGTTCTTTCTTTTTTCAGACTGTTATCTGGCAGGAAATCATTGATTTCCAGAAGCGGATCAATGATCTTTTGAATGTGCTCATCTGAAATCTGTTTTCCATTCTGCGGCATGATACTAAAATCATATTCCTGTGATGCATATTTCTTCAGCGATCCTCCCATTTGTTCTGCTGTTCTGCTCATCATTGTTTTTTTTACTTTTTCTTTGATCCGTTTCAAAGATTCAGCTGTTATAATCCTTATTTTTCTCCTATACTGCTGACACTGACGTGTAAGCCGGGTTCACGAGCATATAGTCAATTGTTACCGTTTCCATTATTGTTGTTTTTAAAATCGACGCTTCGATGTGCATTTTCGTACCTTTTTTTACTTCCCCAAAGTCTACGACAGTTCCCAAAATCTTATATTTATTGTTTGCATCAAACATGTTTGGTGAAATGCGGATTTCTTTAATGATCTCTCCGGTATATGATCCTTTTCTGATTTTTACAGATATAACAGAATCGGTTTTCGATATATCTGAAACCTTCATGCGAATCATAACTGAATATGTTCCTATTTTCAGTGCAAGACTTTTTGAGAACAACGTTATTTCTGATATAGAGCTTGCATTTTTGCTCAGAACAGGGTATTCTGCTCCTTCATCGTTAATCGTAGCTTCCGTCGAAAGGTTTGTCCCTCCGACATAAATTCCTCCAGCATTTTCTACTTTTGCAAGAGTTTCATCGACCTTGTCCATCATGTCTGCGAAATCTTTCACGTTGAAGAAATCATCATCCTCCGGTTTTGGGAATCCATAATTAGTTGTTTTCTGCAAATGTTACCTCCTCATTCCGCAGCTGGTAATATGTCTTTTCGTTTAGCTGCTTATATGTATAAGGTTTATATTTTTTGTATTGATTGTATCTAAGAATTATTTCTAGCAAATAGTCAAGTGGTACCATCTGTTCAAACAGATCTTCTACTCCCTTGATCATATACTTTCGCGTCACTTCAATCTGGCATGATACCTGTTTTTTATCCAGTTCAATGTCTAGTATATAATTTTCTCTTCCGAGTACTGCGTCCAGTTTCTGGCGCAGTGTTGTTTCTGTGTATACAGGGCTGGACCACCATCTCAAAAGGACTTCCAGTCTCCGGTCTTCCAGGCTCGCCGTATCAAGAGGCTGGATTCCAAGGATCTTTTCTCTGTGCTGTATGCCTGACTCTGCAGATGTCTTAATTGTGATATCCTGATCTATTTCTTCCAAATGTCTTTCAAGAATTTCGCCAATCGTGTCTCCTGCGTCGATGCACGCTTTTATTTCCCGGATATTTATTACAGCTTCCGGATATTCCACTTTTATGTGCATGTAATCTCCCCTTTTACCGGGACTGATTTATCTGTTATCTGCAGATTGTCATCTATCCCATTAATCAGTGTTCCTGTGACATCTATTATTCCTTTAATCTTTACAATCGCAGCTTCTATCTGCAAAATACGTACAATAATCGTGTCATTTTCTTCCCATTCTTTTCGAAGACTAAGCAGATATTCATCAACAGCCTGATTAATATAGCTCGTCAAAGCTTTTGTAGTGTATCCGGATTTGCATGTTATAGTTGTTGTTATATTTACGGTTGTTTCTTTTACTCCAGTAATGGACACCCTGTGTCCGATGGGTGCAAATCCTTCTCCTTCTCCACTGTTTACAATCGGGTCCACTGCCGTCTGTGTTGCAGTAATAACATCTTGTGGTGGTGTTCTATAATCTTGTCCAATGATGGTTATCGCAATTCTATCAGATGGCGTTTTAACCCGTTCTAGCTTGCATCCATAGACACCTCTCAGCTCTTTAACACGGCTTTTATAATATTCTCGGTTTCCGGCGAATCCTCGGTAATTATAAGTTGCCAACAGTCTTGCGCGATAGCTTTCTGTCTCTTCTTGATCAGTGCCTTCCAGAATGCACTTGATGCTTCTACCCCATTCGAAATTCTCCACGTATTCAATAGGTTCAAGTTCTCCTGTAATATGGTTTGGTTCTGCTCCTGGTTCGTCGCATCCAAGTCTATATATATGTTCCGCATCATTTATCACATTAAAAACAGTGTAGTTGAATTCATCAAGATTCCATCTCGATCCTAATGGCACCTCGCAATTAAATTGAGCAGCAATCTCTGAATATGTCGCTTGATTGATGTAGCACCCCCTGTCATTTCCATTCCTGATAAGGTGTTCCAAATCCGCAGTGTCCGCGTACATGTTTTTCTCAATTCCTGAAAGTATCAAATAAGCTTCCTCAAGTCTTACCGCCTGTTTTGCACATGCATTAAATATCAGGCTGCCTTCCGATGTGTCGATATCATCCGGCATATCTTCCATCATTGAGCGCATTATTGTTTCATAAGTCATTTCTTCAAACATCTGTGTTCACCTCCCCGTCTCCGAATTCTGTTATGAGTCTGAACGTCAGCGTAATCTTTTCTTCCTGTTTTACGCATGAAAAATTCTCAATTCCGGTTATATACGGATTTTCTGTCAGACATTCTTCCGTCATTCTTTCCAGTTCGGAATCTGTCAGTTCTTCAGAATAACTCTTTCCTACAAGATTCTCATATTCCTGTCCATAGTTTTCTGAATAGATATAAAACCGATAGCGTGGTGTTCTTAACGCCAGCCACGCCCACACAAGAAGCGCATCGTACCCTTCGACCATCTTTCCGGAAAGTTGCCCTGTTTCAAAATTAATTCCATATTCCCGGGGAATATATAAATTTTCTTCCTGGGTTTCTTCTTCAGTTTCTTCAAAAGGAAACATCATTCTGCTTCCACCACCTTTGCAATCAAAATGTATTTCTCATGTTTATGCAGTTTCAAGAGAAGAACGATATCTCCTTCTTTTAAGATGTTTTTTCTATATTCTTCCATAGTGACATTATGGTCGGAGTCTGTCATATATTCTGCCGATTCAGGTTTTGAAGCATGCAGGAATATTTTTTTGTTCGGGTCCAAGCGCAAATTGCAATCTATTAGATAATCTTCTTTCTTTAAGGTCATCGTGTCTATTCTGACCTTTCCCGACTCCATCATAACTCCAAGCTGAGGTACCGGAGGGTTATAGAATTTTCCAGCTTTTCTCATTTGCTCTACGAATCGTTCATATGTATTTATAGACCTTGATATCTTCCTCCATTAATAGCTGCAGTTACTTTCTTTCCCTGCCACTGGCTTACATTTAGCAGTGCTCCCGAGTTTGAGTAATCGCTTCCGCCCATACTCTCCCATTCTATGATTGACCATCCAGAAGCAGGGTAATCCTGCCAATGTCCATAAACGCTACCACTGCTGTCTCCTGCGTTTTTTTCATCTGCAACAAGGCAATTCAGTTTTATTCCTCCTTCCAGAGTAAAACTTATAAGGTCACCACAAGATCCAAAATATGACCCCACAGCAACAAGATAATAACCATCTATAGTCGCTACGCCATGATCGCTTGCTCGTCCTTTCGCATTCCATATATCCGCAACCTTTCTTTGCATAGAGTCACCATTCCATCGACTATACCAATATGGATATATTGTATAATCCCATGGACATATGCCGGATTGTTGCAGTCCTGCTGGTACCGGTTTGGACGTACCAGATATAGTCGCACCGCTTCCAACTGATATTGTTGTAACAGGATAGTCAATGTAACAAAATCCATATACGTCACTTCTTCGATTTCCATACTGCTTTCGTGCTGCAAGCCCGCCTGTTGCACCGCTTGTATTTCCCTCAATAGACACATAATCGTTTATTCCCGATCCGGAAACACTTTCCACCAAGCCTATATGGCTTCCTCCACCCGGTCCGTACACTACCAGTGCGCCAATTTTTGGCGTTGTTCCAAATTTTCCCCTTGCCTGGTACCATTGTGTCACCTCAGAACAGCTTGCAGTCTTTCCTCCACCCATAAACAGGTCTCCATGTCCAGATTTATTGAAGATTGACCATTGAAAGATGCAGCACCATGCAACTCCATTGTACCCGTAGTATTGTGTGGCTTCATTCGTGCTTCCTGATATTCCGATCCATGCTCGTGCCTGATTCAGTACATCATCCAGTGCATTGCTGGTCGTTGTACTGCTGCCGCCTGCAGAATTCGCAATCTGTTCCTCGTCTTCCTCCTGAATATCCATCACGTTTTTGAACGCAAGTTCCAAAGTTGTCGTATAAACTCCACCGTTCCATTCATGGCTGTCATTTTCTATCCAAAATTTTCCCTTCAGTCCGGTCCTGGAGTCCTCTATAATCACACCTAATCCAGAAATGCATCTGTAGTCCCCAATCATAGTCAAATTTGCGGTTTTATTTATGCCTTGCAGTTCTGCCTTAGCTTCCGTTTTCCCGTTTCCACTATCTACGGATATCGCGTTTTGAAATATGCCGTATTTCTTTATCCAGTTTGAGTTGCTCACACTTCCAATTTTATTATTGTTTGAGTCATAGATATATACACGATTTACCATGCTGTCTAAATCTTCTGTATATGAGGACTCTGTAATTCTTTCCCCCTGCCGTATGTGGAAATTGGGGATAACTTTCCCTTTCTGTATGACCTCCAACTTATCTCCGTTCATTTGTGCGATGTATTTTTTCTTGTTTTTTCGGTATGCTTTTGTGTATGCAGCCATGATAATTTCATAATACGGGCGTTCCTGAAAGAATATTTTCGCAATAGGCATCTTAGTTTTTGCAATGGATCCGGTCTTTACTTTTACGTCTCTGCAGACCATCTGTGCGATTTTTTCAGGGGTTTTGTTTGCAAAACGGTATGTACCGCTAGATCGTAAGAGATGCATCATGCCGTCAGTTGCTGTATACTGTAGCTCACCCATTTCAGATTTTCTTTCTCTTTGGGTAATAATTCCGACAAATTTCGTTTTTTTATCATCCGGATATCCTGGGTAGAATACAATTTTGTCTCCTAATTTTATGCCAAGAGTCTTGACATTCTTATCATTCGGGCTGTATGCAACACTAAACACGACTGTTCTGGCTGCCTGTTTAGCACTCCCAGCCCAAGTCACACTCGTTACATAACCGGTTATTTTCGCATCATTCCACATTATTTTCATGGTATCACCAGCTTTGTCCCGTCATATATATACCAGCCATTTACACCATTATGTGCGCTGCTTACACGTCCATGCTTTTTTGCGGCTTTTTCTATGACAGTCTTGTTTGCATTGTAGATTTTGTTCGCATAGGATCCTGAACCGTAATATTTTTTTGCGATACTCCTGAGGGTGTCATTTCCTTTTACTGTATGAATTTTTTTCTTTGGTTTATTGTCTGATCGGCTGTTCTCCTTTTCTGGCTTCTTTTTCTCCGTTTTTACAGGTTCCAGGACTGCTTTCAACGGTTTCGTGTATTTTGGCGGACGATAATCTTTCATAGTGATTGAATATGTTATATCGCCCGTTCCGTCGTCTTCCCCGAACTGAAAAGATGTTATTATTACATTTTTATTAATCTTTGTTTTTGTAATAATGAATTGAATAGGGGTTTCCTGCCATCCGAGGATTTCTTTTACATACTCCCAAGGATTTCTGTCTTTTGCATAGTCTGCAAAAGGGTAATCCTGTGCCGGAAAAAAAGACTCAATCGTATACGTTTTAAGTCCTTTTTTCCCAAGTATTGTTACATCCCCTCTTGTTTGCACATTAACAGTCTGATGTGTATTTTCAAAGGTCACGTTGAATGATGCCGGTCTTATAGGAAGTTGTATTGATTTGTCTTTATTCTTTAACCAGTATTCCATATCTCCTCCTATGCTGTCTGCGGCATATTATCAATTGCCTGTTCAATCCTCTTTACAATCACCTCGGCGATCTTGTCAATATCCGTTTCTTCTCTCACCACGATGCTATCTGCCAGTTTTGCAATTGCAATAGAATAGTTCTTCCTTCCATCCTGACGTGCCATCTGTACAGATTCGTCGTGTGGATACACTCTGCTTCCATGTGGAAGATCTACAATCTCTCCACCTTTTTCACTGATCTGTACGATACCTCCCTGCCAGTTATCTGTGCCTTTCGCAAGAGTTGGGATTTGTGGTATGTTAAGGCCCTCCCAGCCTTTTCCTCCTATTCCGGGTACCCACTCCGGTACTGTAAATTTAATATCATTGATCTTCGCAATTGCACCGTTGACAATCGCTATTACTGCATTGATCGGGACTTTTACCATATCTGCAAGACTGGAAAAAGCCGCGCCAACAAAATCTTTACAGCCATTCCATACTGCATTCCAATCTGTCGTAAATGCTCCGCTTAAAAAACTTATAATTCCCTCAAGCATTGTGAGCAAAGCATCAATTCCAGCTCCGATCAGGTCAAATGTTTCGACAATAAATTCCCCGGCAAAGCTGAATACGTCATCTATAACCGGTCCGAATGTTTCCTGCAGATATGTTGCAGCTTCCTTTGTCAACTCAATAAATGGTTCCAGCTGTGGCTGTACCGTATTCCAAAAATTCTCAAATCGTTGTCCTGTTTTTTGCAAAATAGGTTCGATTCTGTCCCAGTTTTTGTATATTAAAACAGCTGCCGTTATTACGCCTGCTGCCGCAATTCCAAATGGACCGGTCATAATCTTTGCAATTCCCGAGAATCCTGAAGCGCCCGTCAGTCTTGTGATTGCACCACTTAATCTTCCAAAGTTTGAGATTTCCGTGCTTATTCCGGTAGAAATTTTTCCAAACCCCATTAAAACGGGCCCTGCCGACGCTGCCACTGCCGCGAATTTCACGACTGTTTTCTGAGTGGCCGGTCCCAGTTTATTCCATTTGTCTGTAAATTTCTGCACAACGTTGATTCCTTTCGTGGCATACGGAATCAACTGGTTCCCAATTGGTTGCAGCACATCTACCTGTATCGTTCTCCAAAGTCCTCCCAGAGCGCCTGATAATGTATCATATTTTACATTTACCAGTTCTTCGACAGACTCCTTGCTTTTATCTATCGCATCACTCGCCGTTGACATAGAGGTTATAACCTGAGGTCCCAAATCTTCCCACATGGTTCCGAATAGGTTTACTCCAGCTGCGCTCTGTGCTACCGGATCATCCATGGAAGCAAGTCCTTCTATGACTTCATTAAATGCTTCTTTTGCAGTTTTCCCTCCGGCCCCGAACTTCTGTGCCATTTCATCTGCATTCATTCCAAGGGCCTCGAATCCCTGTTTTGTTGTGTCTGATCCATCTATCGCCCTGATCGAGAATTCTTTTACGGCATCTCCGATCTTGTCCAAGTTAAAAGCTCCATTCTGTGCACCGTTTGCAAATACAGAGAACATATCCTCTGCATCCAGTCCCAATTTTTTGAACTGTACAGAGTATTCGTCAATATTATCAAAAAGTTCATCCGAAAAATTAAGGCCCGACTGCATTCCCTGTGTCATAAGATTAAAGGCTTCTCTCGCTGATACGCCGTAGTTCTTTATGAGTGAATCGGCCGCCCTTGTACTTTCTGCTACGTCTACTCCAAATGTATCCGATAGAGTGTAAGCATACTCCGTACATCTCTGAAGAGCCGAATCATCCAGGTAAGACATGTTTTGATTAACAGTTGCCATAGCTTCTGCGACATCATTTATTGATTCACCGAAATTATTCTTGTAAATATCATTAATCATATCCTTATATTTTCCCATTTCATTCGATGCGGTGCCTGTTGCCGCCGCGAACTGTTGGAAGGCATCCTGTGAATCAGAGGAAAATTTAATCGCCGCAGTTCCAACCGCCACCAATGGCGCAGTGACCGACTTGGTCAATGTTTCTCCTGCAGCAGTAAATGCTTCTCCTGCATGAGAAAATACATCTGCAACGCCATTAAATCGTTTTTCCAGATCGCGTGCCTGTGCCGCTACTTCTCTTGACGGATTGCTGAAATCGTCAATCAGCTTTACAACTGCTGCAACCGTCTTACCTGCCCTTGTCTCTCATCTCCTCTTTTATGTCCTGCAATTCTTGTTTTAAAAAGGCGCGAGTGATCAAACGTTCACCTGCGCCCATATCGTAATATTCCGATGGTTTCCATCTTTTTAGGCGGAACAGTGCATAAGCCACGCTTGCTTCGCCGTCCACCTTTATGAGTTTTTTGCTTCTTCCTCAGCATCTTCTCCAAGTCCGGAAAGTTTAACAATTTCGCTTGCAATAGATCCCGATTCTACCCCAAATAAAACTGCCGCCAAGTCTTTCGGTGTCGAAACGCCAAAGTGTTCCATGAGTTTTTCGTTTTTCAGGTCTGGTTCTACAATTCCATACACACAGCACATTAAATTAAAGTCATAGGTGGCTGTCATATTTCTGTTTCCATTCTTGTCATACAGCATTGCCTGCAGACTGTTATAACGTTTTCCGGACAGTTCTCTAATTGTTATTTCTGCGTCCTCTCCCACTAACCTTTCCAGCTTCTTTGATTTAATTTGTTTTGTTTCTTTTTCTTCCGCTTTCGCCTTGTCTACGCAAAGCAGTTTGTCAATTAAGTTCATGTTTTTTTCTCCTTTATGCATCAATTGTATCAAGGACTTCAAAACCACTGAAATTAAATGGGATTGATTCCTCCAGCAGTTTTCCGGCTTCCCAGTCTGCAATTGTCAATTCCGTGATCACGCAGTCATCCAGTCGAATTCTTTCTGCCCCAAACGCTTCCGGATCCTCTAAATTCGTGATAATTGTCATCCTCGTGGCTTTACCTTTTTTCAGGTTTTCAGACACTTTTTTCAAGAAATAGGATGTAACCTTATTTAATTTCAGTGTACCAGATCCACTGATTCCAGTTATTTTGTATCCTTTCTCCAATGTCCCTGTTCTTTTTACTTCGCTTGTATCAAGTTTCATCTTTGCCTGGAGCGCCGTTGCTTCCGCCATATAATCATTATCAATCCAGCACTCTCCAAACGTTCCATTAATAACACGATCTGGTGTGTAATTATTCCTTGTGGTTCCTCCTTAAACAGTAATTTCCAGATTAATATCTTCCATGACATCAACGATAGTTACGGATGCCTTCATGAACACTTTTTCATCGGTGTACTGTTTTTTTATTTCTTCATCTGACATTGCTTCCGCTTCGTCTCTGGTTACGCCTTTGTTTTCAATGATGTACTCTTTGATTTTCTCTACATCAAGTTCGACTGCATAGTCCTGTATAAGACCGTTTCTTTCTAATTCTTTCATGTATGAATCAATTGCAGAAATCAACAAGCATTTATTGCTATATGTATTTGGGTATTTTCCAACATAATTGTCTTCCGCAAGGAGCACCAGATCGTCATGCATCATGTCCATGGTTTCCACAACACGAATTTTCTTCCATGGATCCGCTTTTCCCTTCGGGACTGTCACCAGGGAATTTACTCCTCTGGCTACCTTTACTTTTTCTCCATCATAAAATACTACGAATTTTCCAGCATCCACTGCGACGTCCAGCGCGTCTTTATCCAGTTTCTCGCATGCCGTTACTTCTTCTAAAACCGCAAAAGTAGATGATATTTTATACGATGTTCCAGCCAGTAACCCGGCAATTCTGGAGCAAAAGGCTTCCGGAGCATATTTCTTTCCGTTTACCGTAACCTCGTTTGTTGCATAGTTTACAATACCTTCGCTGTCTGCAGTATTATCAGGAAGAATCGCTTTTACTTTATTCCTGTTGTTTTCTCTCTGATCTTTGACCCATGTTACAATTTCTTCTTCCTGGCCATCTGTTTTTACTGTTGGGCAACAAAGCCATGTTACTTTTTTTATTTCAAAGTATTCAAGAGCCTTTCTGTAATCTTCTTCTGTTTTCGCAAGAACATATACAACTATCTTTCGCGGAGTTGTATCATTTCCTTTCATTGCCAGTTTAATTTGTTCTTTATTCTCTTCGCTCAACGTTTCGGGTATGTCTTTTTCTTTGTAGATTGTAATTGGATTTCCATCCGGGACAACCGCGTCCTTTATGATCATTCCCACTATTCCGCGTTCAGATCGCCTAATTGATTTTCTCGCCGCCGCCACAAATACGACATTCATCACCGGTAAACCCCTAATTCCTTACCTCCTGTGCAAATATTAATTCTTTCATTGTGTCATAGTTTTCTTTTCTCGGAATCTGATCCCAGAATTCTACATCGAACCGGCATACAGGAATATTCAAATTTTCTCCTTGGAAATCCAGTTCCATGTTATTTGTGTTCAGGTTTCTGTTCCCTGCTGTCACTTTTTGTCCAAATAATTCTTCCATCCTAGCGAAAAATTTCATTGCTTCCTCTTCATTCGCTGCTCTTTGTATAAAATCAATCTCTATTTCCACATTTTTGTGAGCTGCATTTTTAGTCGATTCCGAAAAAGTTTGTGTTATATATACAAAAAATGAAGGGCGCATATACCCCTCTATTGTATCTGCTCCGTATATTTTTACGTCCGGATATTTCTCCTTCAGAGCGGAATTGACCGCTTTTTTTATTTCTTTAAGAGTCAAATCCTGCCTCCTTCAATATTTCCTGCAGGAGCTCTTGTCCAATCAGCTCCACATGATCCGCTCGCTGCGACATATATTTAGCTACAGTTTTCTTGCCTTTAACTTCTCCGACCTGTCTTAGTCCATGTGTTCCGTCTTTACTTTTATGTGTTATCATCGCATGTCCTTCTTCGTAAAGGTGATAATGCGGCGCTGTCGTTGTAACCGCAACCGTAACCTTACTTCCTGATCGCATTACTTTCCCCTGTCGGAAGCTTTCTGCCAGAGGTTTATGCGTTGCTCCCTGTCCTGCATAATGGTGCCCTTTTGCTTCGGAATTTACTCGTCCTTGTAAATCCTTAGCAATATTTTTCGCTTCTTTCTTTAAAACTTTTTCTGCAGATGCAGGATATTGTTTTGTCGCCTTCTCCATTGCCCGGATCAGCTCCGAAGCGTCAAAATCAAAGTTGATACTTGGCACTTTCGAACACCTCCTCGCATTGGATTTCCAGCATTCTGTGTGCATTATCCATATCAAGCGGTGGGCCTGCAATGGAATACATGTGTCCCTGATACAAAATCCTCATATCTGCAGTAATATCTTTTCTGAAGCGGATGTACATTCTGTGTGTAACCTCCGGCTTTAACTTGCTCATGAAATTGTATTCTGATGCTTTGTATGGTTTTACAGTTGCCCATACTGTCTGGTATTTTTTCCATTCAGATTTGTCCTGACCCATTTCATCTTCTGAAGTGTTCAGGCGGAGAAATGTGATCCGCCTGTTTAGTTTTCCGATATCAACCATTTTCTTCCTCCAGTTGTGACGCCTGTAGCTGAAGAACCATTGATCCGACCACATGTGTCAGTCGTTGTTTGTCTGCTTCCTTTACTGTCAGCACACGATTTTCGTAGAGATCCTGTATGATAAGCATGAATAATATCTGCGTTTTTGGATTCTTCTCATCACATTTCCCGACAGCATCTTTTATGTATTCTTTTGCAGCGTTCATCATCAGTTCTATGGTCATGTCGTCTGCATCATCGTCGATTCGCAGATACTCTTTTACTGCATCAATATCCACAGTTCACCGCCTTATCTCATACTACTGTAACAGTTGTATCTTTAATTGTCAGCTGTCCGTTCACGAACGCTTCTTTGTCTTTCACCGTGCAGTCTTCCCTTTCAATTGCCCTGAAGATTGTAAGATCTTCTTCAAATGCATTCAGTTCTCCGATCTGGGCGATGTTAGATGTCATAAGAGTCATCTGATTTCTATCCCAGAATTTGATACCCTCTTTCAAATCTCCAATAACAACTGGTATTTTTCTGCTTCCTGCTGTCTTTGTATCGGATGGCATATCGGAGTTTGGAATAACTTTGACAGGAACAATTGTTGATCCAGCGCAAAGTCTAAGCTGCATTGGATTTGCAGGATCCGGCTGGAGAAGATATCTTCCTTCGTTATCCTTTAATGTATCAAGCCACTGTAACCCATCGTCGTTTGTCACAATTGCAGAAGTAGGCTTAAATGCCTGTCCAAGCGTGATATTCAATGCTTTCTTGATATCATCAAGATCTTTCATCGCTGTTACATCCTTTGTCGCAATCTGCTCAAGAATCATTTTATTTCTTGTGACTCTTGACTCATCCGCAATCCATGTCGTCAAAGCGCTCGTGATATTTGCATCTGTATCCGCAAGCAGTTCATTTGTGCAAGGGAAGTATCCTGCATATTTCTCAATCTCGTATGAGATTCTTTCGAACTGCGGGGTTGTTCCAGCTGTTATCTTTCCACCTTCTCCCACTTTCGCAAATCCAGTCTGCTGCGCACGTTTCTTATAGGTTCTCTGGCCTTTGCTTGTTGTTACATTCTCTACATCAACCAGGCTGATAAGAGAGAATTTTGCATCTCTGTAGGTATTGATCTGTGTCTGGATGTCTTCCGGGACTGTATATCCTCCATCTGCAGGTGTGCCTTCTACCATGGTTGCATTTCGGAATCCTCTTCTTGCAGCATTAGCAAATTCTTTGATAGAGTTATTTTCTAACGGTTTCGATTTCTGTGGTGGATTGGCTGTTCCATCTCCGTCTGGATCCATGATGTCTTTCAGAAGATCAAACTGTTCCTGCATATCTTTAAGTTCTTCCTTGGCTGTTCTTGCTTCTTCCAGCTTTCCCTGCTCTACCAGGGACTGTACCATTGTTTTTTTCTCATTAATAGAGTTTAAAAGTTCTAATAATTTTTTATTCCTTATATCCTCCGTTCCGCTCAGATACCATACTGATCTAAGTCTCTTAATATTTCTTTTTTCTGCTGTTCTTTTGCTTCCTGGGCTTCTTTTTCCTGTTTTACTTTATTGCGTATTTCATCCGTCAGTCTGACTCCGCACACGCAATTAAAGAACTGCTGCCCTGAATTCTCGATTTTATCAATAAATCCAAGTTCAAGAGCCTTCTCTGCTGTGATCCATGTTTCCTTATCCATCATTTTCAGGATTTCATCTTTTGATCTTCCTGTTTTTCTTGCATACGCTTCCGAAAGCGCACTGTTCATTGTTTTTAAGATCTCTGCGTTCTTCTGCATATCATGATAATCTCCGGAAGCTCCTGACATTGAGACATTGTGGATCATTATAGTCGCAACAGGGCTCATTTTGCATGTGTTTGCCATTGCAATCACACTGGCTGCACTACCAGCAAGCGATTGAATGTTGATTTCCACGTCACTTCTTCCGGCAAGAATAGAATAGATTTCCTGTCCTGCCATCACAGAGCCGCCGCCTGAGTTTATGTTTACCGTGAGTGTTTCTCCTGATTGAAGAGATGCAATTGCATTCCTGATATCATTCGGACATGTGGAATCCCAGTCCAGCCAGTCGTAAATCCATTTATCATCATTGCTGATGATATCCCCTCTTACATCAATCTCCATCTCCTTCACCTCCCTGTGTGTTAACTCCGTAAGCCGCGCCTATATGTGTTATCGGCTGATACGTTCCGTTTACCATGTTGACATCTCCTCCGTCCACAAAAGGTAGATCAAGGAGATCTCTTCCCTCGTTGATCGTATAGATTCCGTTCTGCACGTATCCAGTTATTACTTCCTTCTGTGTCTTTGAATCCGTTCTCAATATTGCTTTTTCGTTGAATTTAAAATAATATCCTTCTTTTTTCTCAGTATCAGAAAGACATTTATAGTTTATCTCCTGCTCGTACTGTGACAATCTATAGCTCATCGTGTCCACCAGGAATGCCAACTGCTGGCTTTCAGAATTTGAATAGCTGGACTTGTCATAATTGTTCAATTGATTCGGTTTAATTCCGAACGCTGCTGCAATCTGCAAAGCAGTATACTTTTTCAATTCCGAATACTGCGCATCCGCAAGTGTTACATTCAGTGGCTGTAGTGTCATTCCGACTGGTACTGCAACTACTTTTCCAGCATTCTTTGCTCCTGAAAGCAGGCTGTTGTATTCCTTTTGCAGCGCCAGGCGTTTAGGCTTGTCCAGATCGCCTATATATTGTAGTGCCGCCTTTGCAGTCAACCCACTCGCATACAACTTATTAAGATATTTCTGCGACTCAATCGCACCAGCTATGGAATCTTTCAGTATCTGGCGTACAGGTTTCCCCATGATTCCGTCAAATGTACTCCATGTTTTAAAGTGCAGCACATTATTCTGTGAAAACGTATATGTTTTTCCGGTTTTTGGATCGCTATAACGATAGTATAAATTTCCTGCTTCTCCAAATACACCCACATCATCCATCAAAACGTCTACATAATTGCTCTGCATCGGCCAGAATGAAAGAACATTATATTCTCCTCCGAAACGGCCTTTCTTTTCAAACTTTGTCTGAATCCAGACATATGCATTTCCATAATGTTCGCAGTTGTATTCTATTGTTCCCCAGAATGTTGTCGGGGTCATGAGCCGATTCGGTCTTTCCATCAATAGTCTTGATGTTCGATTCGGCTCTGCTCGAATTTTTCCCTTGTCAGTCTGCTTGTAAAATTTCAGTGGCATTTTCCCCATTGTCTCAGAGAGCATCTTCAGGCAGGTGAAATATGTAACCTCCCCAATTGCATATCTTGGTGTATCTGGTTCAATGCCAAGCCAATCCAGAAGTTTCTCATCATCCAGCGATATAGATTCTCCAACAAGGGAATTCCACATATTTTTAATTTTCTGTAGAATCCTCGTGTAATATCTCCTCTATAAAGTTATCAATATAATCTCCATAATCATCCCCGAAGGTGTGGAACATTGCCAGCTTAAAAGCACATAATATTGCATCCACCGGGTCAATTCTCTTTGTTGTTGCGTCCTTATCAATTTTGATAAGTCCATTACTCTGCCGGATTACCGCATTACTCATCGCATAATTCAGTAGCGGATTGTAAGTGTATATTATATTTCCGCAAAAAACCTGTTCTCTGAACCCTTGTGTTGCTTCATTCAGATGTTTATGGCTCTGAAAAACCTCTTCAACGTCATATCCCTCGTTCGACAAATCCATCATTAATTTGCTTGCATTTGCAGGATCAAAACACAGACACTGTATTTTTAAATTTAACTTTTCGCAAGTTTCAAGTACATACCTCATAACCGCTCCCTGATCTACAATCGGTGTATCCGTTACATCCAGAAATCCCATGCGTTCCCAGGCATCATAAGCAACTTTATCTTTCACAATATGTTCCTGGAGCTTTTCTCTTGTTGGAATGAAGCTATGGGACCAAATAATATATTTTACTATTTCTTTTCCATTCGCATCATACTCCCCAGATAAAAATGGAATTACAAAAGCCACAGATGTAAGGTCCGTCTTCGCAGACATATCGAATCCTACATATACCGGATACCCTGTAATATCAAATGGTAGCTCGTCCACCTGGCAAGCCTTCCATTTTGCCATGTCCATGTATCCGTTTTCTTTTGCTTGTACCCATACATCCAGACATTTTGTAAGGAATGCAGTCATGTGTTCCGGCTGTTCTCTGGCGATCTTGTATTCTCCGCGAATTTTATCAGCACCTTCCGGATAAGTCATTCTGATCGGGTTTGCTTTCTTCCAGTTTTCTTCATTATCCAGATTCGAAATGTCTTCATAGTCTTCTGGATCCATTTCGCAGATGTCAATCAGATACTCATCATTTTCTACATCTGTATTTGGATCCAGAACTTTAGAACAATACTGATATTCTGTTACATAGCACGGATAGGTCAGATCCATACCGGCTGTTGTTATGATCATCAAAAGAGGCTCCTTTGTATTGGAGCCTATGCCCAAATCGTAAAATTCAGTTGTTTTGTGCTGGTGATATTCATCTAAGACGAGTAATGCAGGGTTTGTACCGTCTCCAGATTTTCCATCGTCTTTCGACAATGGTTTTATCGTGCTATGACTTTTTAAGTGTTTTACACAGTCCCTGGTTACTTTGAATCTCATTCTCAAAGGTGATCCCTGCAACATCAGACCAGCTTCTCCAAATACGATTTTTGACTGATCACGTTTTGTGCCAGCTGTATAAATCTCATATACCTCTGCATTTTTGGTAGAAGTCACTGCTGCTTCATACAAGGCAATTCCTGCCTCTTCCTGAGATTTCGCATTCTTTCTGGCCACTTCAGTAAAATATTTCTTGAATCTTCTGTATCCAGTGTCTTTATGTACCCATCCGTACAGCTGACATATACGGAATTTCTGCCAAGGAGTCAACATTATCGGCTGTTTCGCCAGGATTCCCTTGCTGTGTCTCAAAAGCGCAAACCATTCTACAATATTCTCTGCCTGGTCTTCATTCCAAACATACGGAAAATCCGGTTGACCTATTCGGTCAATATCTCTCAGTAATCTTTCGCAGGCCCATATATGTTTTCTGCCGCTGATAATTTTCCCAGATATGCAATCATGAGCGTATTTTTTAAGTTCATCAAGAATCATATAGCACCGAACCGGTTCTCAATTTCTTCCTGCTGCTTATTTGCTTTCACTGTTCCTGCTTTTAGTCTTGAATCAATTGTCAGCCCGCACAAGGCGGCGAAGCGTCTCATTTCTTCTGCATATCCTTTCTGAATATCAACCATGGGGTTTTTTACAACAATTACTCCTGTTCTGGTTTCTCGGTCAACATAATACGTCTGCTGACTCAATATTTCTGTCGCTTTTACATAGTTTGCGAAAGCATTACAGTAGCCTCCGATATTATTTAGATCCAAATTTCCGACTATATTTAACTTGTTTAACTCTTTTACAACTCTTCTCCATTCTTTCTTGGCGACATCATCGATCAGCCAGGAAGGAGGTCGTTTGAGCTGATTTTTCTCGGTTTTTACCTGGTCTTCTGCATCTCTTTTCTTCTGTCCGTCAATAACTTTTAAATGTCCGGTTTGCAATTCTACCGGCACCCTCGGTCTTGCCCTACGGCCTCCCTCCTCTCATTTGCCAACTTTTTTTCGTTTTTAGAATTTTGTGAAAAGAAAGGGGCATACGTGGTCGTGGGAGATCCGTTCAAAACTTTTTTCTATCCCCCGGTGGTCTTGAAACGCATCTGAAAGTCTCTCAATTCCTCCTGCACTACCGTCTTTCCCTCTTTCTCATATCGTTTATGTATCTCTTTATGTCCAGCTCTTGAGACTGGAATCAAATTTGAATCTGAATAGAACAAATCAGGTCTGTCTTGTGATAGCTCAATATGATGTGCCGTATCTGCTGTTACTATTCTGTTGTACTTGTACAATATATAGATATCCAGTCCATCATAACTGTTAAGTACAAACTGTCTCAGATTCTTCCATCGTTGTGTGTGATATTCTTTCTTTATTCCGGTCGGCTTCGCGTACTCTCTGATGTTGTTCTTTCTGCACGGGCAGGTAGTTCCTGCCGGTACCCTACCCCCACATCTACCACATCGTTTGTATATCATGCCATCCCTCCTGTTCTCTGATAGCGGGAGACGGATTCGAACCGCCATTCCAGGCTAAGGAGGCCTGTAAGTTTCCGTTACTTTATCCCGCGGTAATTATGGACATTCTGAGATTTGAACTCAGGACCGTCCGGTTATGAGCCGGATGCTCTGACCAGCTGAGCTAAATGTCCGTAGCGTAGGAGCCACCTGCTCATAAAGAACAGATGGCTCCTATGTCAAGGAAAATCAATATGAGTCTGGTGTTAAACCGGAGCAGAACATCAGGATTCGAACCTGCGGCTCCATGGCTCACGCTCGCTCCCATTTGGCGAGATGTTCTGGTAGTCTGCCAAGTGGGTACTGGCAGACAACTAAGGGAAGGAGAACTCTGTATGATCTTCCACTGAGTTCAGTTTATACTATAACATTTTGAATCGGGACATTTGGGACATTCGGGACAAACTTTAATTTTCTTTAAAAAATCTTTGAAATTCTTTTTTTACGCTCTCTTCTGTGGCTTTTCTTCCCATCTTTCCAGCTACCTGCTGCCACGTCAGTTCTTCAAACACCTTGTATTTTATGATTCTCTGCATTCTTGGAGGAATTGTGTTTAGCCACCCTTCTACTTTTGTCTTTAGCTGCTCTGCCTGTTTTCTTCTCTCTTCCAGTACCTTCTGTCGATAGCGCAGTTGGCTGTCGTCCTTAATAGAAAATGTTGTTCCCTGCACCTTGAAATGTTTTGGGTTATAAGGAAATTCGGGGTTGCTTCCAGACACGTTTGTCTGTATCACTGTCTTTTTCTTTCTGTTAAGCTTTTTAATCTCCTGTTCCGTTTCCCTGATCAGTTCGCAGGCATCTACGTATTGATTCAAAATATTCTTATCCATCGGTATCGCTCCCCTTTCCTTCTTTTCACACTTTCAGCCGGGAGCTTTGCGGTTCCCGGCTTTCCTTTCAATGTCTTTTATTTTTTCATGCCGCTCCATGGAGCATTAGATATAGTTTTGTGTATCCAGGAGAAGTGTATTGCCCGTTTTCCAGCTGTAATTGTACCACATAGGGATATAATTTTATAACAGTTGCTGTATGGTATATGATTCGTGTGCTGTTTCCATCATCTCTTACCCACGCTTTTAATTTAATCTTTCTGCCTGGGCGGACTTTGAACGTTCTTTTGAGTGTCTTTCTTATGTCTCCCATTCTCATGAGAGGGATGTTGCTTTTGTCGTAATTCATTTTTCTCCTTCCTGACCGATTCGGTCACTTTTTGTTCGTAGAATCTGTATTCCTTGCAATTCGTTCCGGCTGTAACATTTTTGTCTTTGATGATGTGCAATGTTCATCTATTCATCCTCCAGATAGTTTTTCCCGAATATTTCCGTGAATTTATCCCTGCTGCCACACTTCTTCTCAAATGTTCTCTGGCCGATCCGCTGTAAAGTAATTCGGACTTCTTTATTTCTATGTACGGCTATATCTGATGTTCTGTGGCATTCCGGGCAAAGATATACGGTTAAGCCATATTGCTCGGAGTATTTGCGGTTTGCGCTGCCATAGATGTGATGGCGTTCTGTATAACCTGTTTTTCCGCAGATGAAACACTGACCTTTTGCATCTCTGTCTATGATACTTTTGTGGTGTTTCTTTCGTTTTTTTCTAATGGTTCCTTTTGGGAATAATAATCCTTCCTGATTCATACCCAGCACCCTTTCATTGACGGTACATCAAATTCTGTTCTCTGGAAGAATATCCCTATCCAGTATGTCTGAATATCTTTCTGCAGTTCTTCCAGTGTATCTTTTACAATCACGGTATCTGTTGGTTTGGTTAATTCAAATATTCTGCCTATGGATTTCGTCGGATAATCTTCCGGGTGTTCAAATACTGCAATGATCGGGAATCTGATGTCCTCTAAATTTATCTCCTGTATCGATGTGACGATCTTATCCATTCATTTCTCCTTGAAATATTCCAGTTAAAGTCTTCTACTGCTCTGGTGGCTTCCTGCTTCTTTAGGGCTGCCAGACCTCCCCAGGGCTTGCCGATAAAAACATGGTAGTCCAGGCTGGTGTAGATTAAACAGTCCGGAGGATTCCATCCCATGGTTTTTCGGAATAGTTTCTTTTTCTGTCTTTTATTCATTTCTTATCGCCTTTCTTATATCCCAGCAAGTGGAGACGGACGGTATCAAAATCCTGAAGCAATGTGATATCCTTCACTCATACTTCCACCTCGCTATCCGCTGGCATCTGGAACGTCATTCCTTTTTTGAGCATTTCTCCAAGTTCTCTTGCATGTTCTTTGTTTTCTTCCGTTTTTGGCTTCGTACTTAATATCCTACATACTTCTGGAATTATATATTTTGTGCATTCCGAATCTCCACAGGCTTCCTGAATCATATCCAGTACTTTCACGGCTTTTTCTTTTGTGGAATATCTTCCTAAAACAAAATATCCTCCACTTCTCTGTGCATCCTGCCAACTCCAACATATAACATTCAATAAATCTGGGAGTTTTAGATTGACTACAATGTTTTCAAACTTTACCAGTGCTGTTTTATCCTGACTTCTGATTAACATTTTGCTCTCTCCTTTACGATATCCATGTTTCCTGTGTACCAACGAATGTTTTCACATTTGTCTCTAATCTCTCCGGCAGTGGCATTTTCTATCACCAGATTCCCTGTTCTGTCTCTCACCTCATACAGTCTCTGGACCATTTCATTCTCCTTGCTTTGTGTCCAAGTTGGACACGCTATATTACATATTTCTTATGGCTTCCTCAGTAGTCTAATTCTCCGACCTTACACGGCAATCTCACAAGTAAGCCCTGTTCTTCTAAGTCTTCATAGGTGGCAAGTTTTTCAGCCACTTTAAAATTTCCCTCATCCCAGTAATATGACGCATTATCGCCGCTATCCTGCTTCATCATTATGAGTCTGTCATTTACTCTTTCAGTTAATCTCTCCATCTACTTCACCTCTTTCAACTTCCCCACCGCCCACTTCAAAGACTCAACAAACTCATCGTTTAATGTTGAGCGATCTGGATTCTTGATAAATTTTTCAATAGTGCTAACTGCTTTCTCTTCTGAGTTAGGTACTGTAAATTCACCATTTTGTGCAATTTCAAGAAGCTCATCAACGTTGTATTTCCAATTAAATATATTACACAAACACTTGTTACACCTGGTATTTCTTTCATACAGTACACATTCTGTGCATTCACGTCTGCTGCATCTTCTTACATCTGATAGCCACTCAATAAATTTTCTTGCGGCCATTTCTTTTTCCCCGAGAAGTTCCGACGCTTCGTAAAAAGTACTATCCTTTGATTCGATACGTGCGCTGTGCACCACGCTTTTGTCATTATAAAATTTTAAAATATCTGGAAAATATTGTGTTGGTAATGGTTTGCAATCGTATTTTGAGTACCAATGAAATCCCTGCTTTTCAGCTTCTTTAAGTAATTTCTCGTTTTCTTCTGGTGTTTTAATTAGAATACATGTGTTTATTAAATTAACCATCTACTTCACCTCTTCCATCTGACTCTCTATAGCGTCTGTGAGCAGCTTCAACGATTCAACGAATGTATCCGTCAATGCTGTTCTGTCTGGGTATTTAGCGAACGTTCTGACAAGTTTTACTGCATCCTTGATTTTTTCTTCATCTTCGACGATTTCGGATGCTTCATACACTGTCTTTTTAACATAGTTGTAAGTAACAATCTTACTGTCGTAAAAATTCAATATGTTTGGAAACGGAATTACGATAGGGTTTAAATGGTTTTCTCTCGCCCATGTGAATCCCTGAAGCTTTGCCATTTTCAGAACACTCAAATATTCTTCCTGTGTCTTTACAAACACGATTTTTCCAGTTAAATTAATCATCATAATTTCCTCCTTTAATCGCATCAACGCACTGATTTCGACCATCGACCATCCCGCACTGATAATCCGTCATATCATTCTCGGTAGTGTTTTTCTCCGGCAGTGACTTCAATGGACACCATTCAGGAATTATTTCTGCTTCTTCGTCTAATGCTGACTTTCCTGCAATCGGGCAATAAATGCAGATTTCCAGACAGTTACTGTGATTTCTCCCAATTAAGCAGGAAACGCAACCATGCTCTGGTGCATCTATCATTAATACTGACTTATCGTGTTTTTCTCCTTTTTCCTGACGGTTTTCGTATTCTCTTAATTTCTCAAGCCATTTAATGATGTTTTTCATCATCGGGCCATCTGGAAGGATACACGCCATATCATTGTTTCTTCTTGCTGTCTTAAACCATTTTATGGTATCATTGAGATCATCTATTTCTTTCTTCTGCATCTTGTTTCTCCTTTCTCCTTCCTGTGATCTGACAGGCTCACACAGGAAGGATGTATCTATGTGAATTTTAGGGCACCCTTTTTTAGTGACCGAATCGGTCATTTATCTGTATTTGTAAATCTCTTTTATATTTTTGAGCTGTACTGTCTTAGGTCTTTTCCCTCCCTGGTTATACTGAAATCCGGTATCTGTAATCTTTGTAATTGTTGCACTTCCAAATCCACCGCCTTCATGTCCAGACGCTTTGTTGAAAGTTACTCCTACTGTATCTCCCACTTTGAATTTCTGTCCGTTGTCGTCAATTATTATTTTTTCTGTTCTGTAATTCATTTTTGAATCTCCTTCAAGAATTCCACAAGTTCTGTTTCGCTGTTTTGATATTTGTTGTATCTGGAATGGTAGTTCCATCCTTTGTCGTTCTTGCATTCCGGCTTTGGTCCTCCTACAAGGTGCATGTAATGGTGTTCCCCTGGCGTATACCACTGGCTTTTTTCTGATGGATCCGGAGCAAATTCTTCTACGATCAGGCGGGCGCCGTTCGCGAAATCGTATTTGTAGTATTTAATTCCTACGTTCTTGTCCTCGTACCAGAGTCCCCAGCTCTTATAGTTCTTTAGCCATTCCTTGCGTTGATCATTATTCTTCATGATTGGCAATCCTGGCTGTTCCGGTTCCTCCTGACAGTCTTCTACAATATTTTTGAGAATTCTGAGTCCTGCTACAAGCATTTGTTGTTTTTTAATCACCAACTCTGGAAATCCTGTTTCTTCTTTCTCAACTTCCGTCATCTGTTTTAACAGGTCTTCTTGTTTTTGCAGATATATTGATAGATCGCCCGTTGATGGAATCGGGATATCTTTTAATTCCTCCGGCCATGCATCTGGGATTTTATCTGCATTTCTCAGATGTTTTACCATCTTGGTGGAATCGCCGGAATGGTCTTCCTGCTGCTTTTTGTCCGGCGTTTCTGCTGCCGGTTGGCAGCTCTCTTCTATCCATTCGCAGCGGCTATTGCAATCTTCCGGGCATTGTAAGCAACAATTATATGGGTTATCGCAATAAGCAGCTGCCCCGCATATTCCTGATCCAGATTTTCCAGTGATACATTTTGCCGGTTCGGTTTTTTCTTTCTGTTCCGGCTGTTTAGTCGGACGATGCGCGGATGAATCACACTCATACCCGCAATCTCCATGCTTTTTGCAGTTCCAGCAGCATTTTTCATTGCATTTCTCTCCGTCTCCCTCTGCTACCTTCTGGGCTTCTGAAAGAGTGCAGTGGAATCCTTTTCTGTGAATGCACTTTCCGGAATTGATTTCTTTCTTATCTGGCTTCTCCGGGGCGTCAATTGTGATCATTTTGACTGGTTTTTTGACAGAATAACGTTTGATCAGTTCCTCTGTCAGCTCCTGCCAGGACATTTCTACTTCTTCCTGGCTATCCGGATTGAAGGTAATCTTATCCTGATGTCCCTGGTAATTAAGATATCCGTTGCGGATTTTTACATAGCAATACAACATACTAAGCATTTTTACGCTCATTAGCTTGTCTCCGTTGCGAATCCGGGCTGTTGTATTCTTCTTTAAGCTTTCGAAGAATCTTTCTATCTGCAGGTCTACAGGAATAGGTGTTTCGTCTTCTTGTGGCTTCTGCTGCCTGATCGCCTGCTCTATTGTCATCTGTCCCGGAATGTCTGCATTTAATGCCTGCTGATCCTTCAGGAGTTGAATATCTGGAAGAGTCAGGATTTTGTTCTTCATGTACATCTCGTATGCCATCTTCTGCAGTTCCGGTTCCAGGGACGCTGCAGCATCTGCCACAGAAATGTTAATCTCTCCATCCTGAAACTCTTCCATCAGTTCCTCTGACAGATGATTGCTAATGTTCTTGTAACGACCGAACTGAGCGTTTGACACTCCAAGGAGTTCTTTTAAATTCTCTCTGACTGTTCCAGTGATTCCAACCTTCTCTTTCAGACCCTTAACAATCTTCTCCATCTCCAGAGCTTCCTGCATTCTTTCCCAATCATTCTTATCTCTGTAATTGTTTGCCTGAATCACCTTAAATTGTCTCAAGAATGGCGTGATTGCTTCTCTCTGCTCTGGTGTCAGTTCTTTGTCCTCTGAAACATTAATTTCCGCAGCATACATGCACGGAACCTTCTCGAATCTGGTGTCCCCTTCTTCGATTAACTCTATGCAGCACAATCTTCTGCGATGGCCGGCAAGCACTTTGTCTTTTCCATCTACATTTTCTATCAGAATCGGCTGCATCAGGTACCCTGTGATCTTTATCGACGCTTTGAGTTTGCTAATGTTTTTTGTTGTGTAGAAGTTTTCCTGAGTCGGCACCAATTCTCTGGGATCCTTGTATATAATTGCCTGCTTCTCTTTTCTTTCCGGCAAGGACCGCTTTGACAGCATGTCCAGCGCACTAAATTTCTCTCTTCCCATTGTTACCTCCCTATCATCCGCAGATATTCCTCTACAAGTGTCTGATAGTCTTCTGCTGCCGCTGACCGCTTGCTATATAACACAACCGGTGTTCTGGCATATGTACTCTTTGCAACTGCCAGAGAATTTCTGATCACCGTCTCCATCGTCGGATACCATTTCCTTATAATCTCCGCTCCCTGGCTATGCGCTTCGTTGTATTTGTTGTACTTGCTGATAAAGCACTTTACATTTTCCAGATCTGGGTTCAATTCACATTTAATCTCATCGATCTGATCCAGAAGCTCATCCATGCCTTCTGTTGTGTTGTCGTCGACTTCTACCGGGATCAGAACATCATCTGCTGCCGTCAGCGCATTAATAACGGATACATTGATGTCCGGGGCATTATCGATCACACAGTAATCATAATTGTCTTTTACCTGTTGCAGGGCGTTCTTTAGTCTGGTCTGCTGAGGTCTTACACGGTCCATCGTCACCTCCATGTTTGCTGTCAGAAGGTTCAGATTCGCAGTGATCACATCTAAATTCTCGTAATCTGTTTTCTGGATCAGGCTTACCATGTCTGGTTTCTTGTCAACCATTATCTTGTCTATTCCTGCCCCTTCCTGGGTGCGTCGGTTCATCCCCCTCGAACAATCTCCCTGTTTGTCGTTATCTACAAGAAGGACTCTCTTTCCCTTTGTAGAAAGAATGTAAGCAATATTGATGCTTGAGGTGGTCTTTGCCACCCCTCCTTTTAAATTGATAATTGCAATTGTTCTCATAATCGTTTTCCTTTTTTTGTCATTCTCTTTCTTTACCTCTGCTGCATCCTTCGTCTTCTTCCAGGCTTTCATCCAACCCTCTTGCGAGTCTGCACCAGTCTAATCCGGTTTCTTCGTGCGCTCTATATATACAGTCTTTGCAGAGTACAATTCTTCTGTACTTTTTCAACAACTTCCAAGCCTCACTCTGGGCGAAAGAATTGATTTCGTCATATTCTGCCTTTATTTTACTTATGTGCTTACTCATTTCGCACGAACTGCAGAAATAAAACTCAAGTGCTTCCTGGTTGGTCGTCTTCTCTCTGTATTGACAGATGTTGTTGCAGATGTAACTCTCCAAAGCTTCAATGTCTGTGTCTATTCCTTCGCTTTCGGTCTTCGTCAGCGCGGCGCATCCATTCAGGTTTTCCTCCTTCTGGTTCGCTTTCAAAGTAAATCCCTCCTTTCCGGTCTTTGTAGTACGTGAATCTGTATCCGGATTTAATGATCTCACCCAGATACTCCATTTCTGCCGGGTTCTGTTCTGGTCTCAGGCTCCAGCCTTTGCCCCATAGTTCTTCTGCATTCATCTTTTCTCTTTTCCATCTCCTCCTGCAGCCACCCGGAGTAACTGTGTTTCTCAGTCTTTTCGGACAATTGATGTGCATCAGGAAGGGCATGGACGGCCGCATATACCCGCTTCCATTCTTCTGCATTCCTGATCGGTTCTCCTTTGGTGTCTTTCCATCCGGATCCGGCCAGCTCTTCCAACTTCAGGATCCTGCTGCTTACATATGCGTCCCGGGTATGTACACAGATCTCCGAAGGTACTGTCATGCGTTCCAGGGCTTCTGCCAGTGTGAGCAGGACAGTCTGGTGATAGGTTCCCTTGTAATGTCCGAAACCCTCTCTGGTCTTTTCCTCATTGTGTACCAATACCGAGAGGACATATCCACATTTTCTGTCTGTAGTCCCCTGGAAAATACTGCTGGTCTCAAGATATATATCTACATGTGTCATTTCATCCCCCCTTGTCTATCCTTATAAGGGTATAGTGCCGGTATGCATATCCTGTGTAGGGGTTAATCCCCATTTTCACAGACTCCGGATCCACGTAATATCCTTTCGGAGCTTTCGGGTAGATTGGCCGTTTGTGCCGGTCCACCAGATTTCTTCTTTTTATCTCTTTTTGCTTAGGTTCTTTCCGGATCAGGTTACGGGAGCAACTATATCTCTTAATTTCGTCCGGTTCATGTTCTTCCAGAGGCTTTGTGATATACTCTGAAAGTTTCACATATCCTCCGGCATCATAGAGAGATGCGAAATATACATGCCCGTTCTCCCACAGTTCTGATATGATCCTGTCTGTTCCGGTCTCCTGATCTGCTTCTCTGTTTACCAGAAGGTGCACATGGGGGCCGCCTTTCTTTCCAATTGCCAGGCGGTAAATATATTTCAGTTCCCATCCCTTTTTCTTATATTTCAGTCGGACTTTTCTGATCAGCTTCGCAAGATCTTTCTTCATCTGTTCCCACGCGGGGCGTTCCCCCTTCTTGTATGTGAGAGTCATCCAGTAATCGCCCGGAGAGAAATTCCACTTGATCAGTCTCCTGACATCTCTTTCCCTTCTCCACTGGTTCTGTTTGGCAATTTCTTCCGGAGTAGCTTTCTTTTTCTCTTCTCTTTCCTGTCCCCTGGCTCCATACCTTCCGGTATGCTTTTCCTCTATCTCCATGGTACTCCCAAAGTCCCATATCTCCCTTATGTATGCCCATCTCATATAAGTACTCCTGTCGCAAGTTTAATACCCCTAATCGAGCTTTTAAGAGACGTATTGTCTCGAAAAAAAGTTAAAAATATGGCAGGTCACTCCTGCCGGAATTGACATTCCGCCGCCTGAGTGTTATACTTGTTGTATTGCAATTATCTCATGTGGCGGAAGCCAGGCTCATGCATTCCCGTGCATGGGCTTTTTATTTATTCTTGAATTCTTTGTATAATTCTCTTCCTGCTGCTTCGGTCATATTGCCGCTAATCATCTCTGACTTAGTCGTATATCTTAATCCGCTTAACAGTGCTTCTGCCGCTTGTGCTGCTTCTGGAATATCTTTCTTTATTCCTTCTGCGACTATGCTTAATGCAGCTATGACAAAAACTATGTCTCCCGCTGGAACAAATCCTACGATTTCCTGCAGTTCATTTACCCATACCTTGGTGCGTTCTGTAGAAAGCTTTAAAAGTTCTATACCTTTTGCATTCATCAACTTTTTCTCAAATTCTTTGTAGCCATTAAAATCTGTTCTTAACATTTCATTTTCTCCTTGATTTTTCGTTGGTTTTGTTTTATACTTTTTGTAAATCAAATTATTTTCTTTTTTTATAAGCCTCTCATGTTTGCAGACGTGAGGGCTTTTTTAATTACTTTTCTCTTCTCCTGCAGCCAGATCAGGATCACCAGGCACGTGATACTCAGCACTATTGTTCCGGCAAAGAGTTCTAATCTTGTGTTCCAGTCCCAGATCGGGAGCATGGCGGTTATGTATCCGATCAGCAGAGATATGATCATCTTGCGTTCCAATTTTCTCGCCTCCCTTCATTTATGTATGCTTGTCCTACTGTCTCCGCCTTATTCGGCGGTTTTTCTTTCGTAATTCTTTCTTTGGTAATATCCGATTATAATCTTCGAAACATTATCTATAATTCTCTGATTATCTTCCTTTGTGTTATTTTTACAGTAGTCGTCGTGGATTCGGATTAAGCCGGATCCGTATTTGATTTCTTTAATCACTGCCATATGTAATCACCTCTCTTGGATTATGTTATGTTGTGTGGTTGTACAGGGTTCCTTCCCTGCTCAAGTCACTTTTCTTCCCATTCCGCAAAATAATCCATACTTACATCAAAGTACTTTGCGACCTTTAAAATATTTTCAAATGTCGGAGATGCTTCGTTCCATTTGCCGATAGTCCCATTCCCGATATTTAACTTCTTCTCCAGCGAAGCAATTGAGATTCCCTCTTCTGCTGCCAGGCGCTTGATTTTTTCATAAATCATTTTTTTCTTCCTCTTCTCATAGACTTAAATCTATGAAAGTGTTATTATTGAATTGTTACTTTAGGTTTTAGTCTAATTTGGTACATAACCAGAAAGGAGTTGCCAAGGGGTAACAACTCAGGGACGCTTCCCAAGATGGGAGGTGTGGTTAAGGGATTCTGTAAAAGATATCCTCGAATGTATCTTTCTTGTCCTGCAGATTATTTATCTAATCGACAAGTTTGATATGTAAAACCATTTTGCAGTGCTTTCGGCACTCAGTTGGAAGCACTGTGAAATCCATTTTCACACCTCACGCATCTATTCCCAGACATTTCTGTCATTCCCACCCTTTTTATCCGGCTTTCTTCTGTTCTGCGCCTGCCAGAGCGATAACTGTATTCATACAGCCATCCAGGTAACCTTTCTGTCTCTCTGTAAGGCAGTCCCAGATTGCATTCATTTCTTCCATCTGCTGCCATCTCTGTTTTACTTTTTCTTCTGTAAGGATTTCTTTCATCATTGTGTTTCACCTCGCTTTCTGTTGTCTATGGTCACATTATATATTCCTATGGTAACTTTGTCAATAACTTTTTGTTTCCTTTGGTAACTTTTTGTATTGACTTTATTTAATATAGGTGTTATTCTTTGATTAAAGAATTGCAAGGAGGTGAGCTAATGACACAGGGTGAACGTGTAAAATCCGTCCGCGATAAAAAGCAGATGACAATGGAACAATTCGGGGAAAAGCTTGGTGTTACCAAAACAGCTATTTCTCGAATTGAAAAAGGTGATCGAAGTCTTACAGAACAAATGCTCAAGTCAATTTGTCGTGAGTTTAGTGTGAACGAGGACTGGTTGCGGACCGGAGCTGGTGGCCCTGAGAATATGTTTATTCCGGAAGATATGCGGTACCTTAACACCGTCGGCAGACTGGGAAACGAGCAGAACGAATTCAAAAAGTTCTGTATTAATATGCTGATGGAGCTTCCGGACAAATACTGGGATTACATTTATGAAGAATTCAAGAAATTTGAGAAAAAAGAAGAGTAGCCACTAAGGCTACTCCTTCCGAGGTTATCTGCAGATAAAATTGTAGATCATCTTTCCAGGAATCCGATAAGGAGATAATAGATCTCTTTTGCGCGGTTCCGGTTTCTTTCAAGTAATTTGATAATAAGTGTAATGTATTTTTCGTTTTCCATGAGTATGTACCTCCTGTATCGAACATTCGTTTGTATTTAATATACAACAAGATTCTTTCGATTTCAAGAGGTGCTTTGTAGTATTTTCATAATCATCCCTCCCTGTGTATATTATGACATTTTTTCCAAAAAAATCATGCATTTAGAGGGAATCGTCCAGCATTCTGGACACTTTTTTTGTTTTTACTTGTAATCCGACTCGAACAAGTCGGTAATCCGCACTTTTAGTGCTTTTGCAAGCAGCTCCATGTTTTCCATCGTTGGCGAATATACTTCGTTCATTATATTATCTATTGTGGACTTGGATATTCCCGATCTGACAGAGAGCTGCCGGACTGAAATGTTTTTGCTATACATAATTTCGCTTAACAATATCTTCATAACCTTATTTCTTAGCAAAAGCATTTCTATTATACTGGAAATTCATTCCATAAAAATCAGGAGGTTTTTCTTATGAAAAAGAAATGGCTTTACGTAGTGCTTGCAGTATTAATAATTGGAGGAATCGGTTCTACAAGCCATAAAGATAGTTCTACCGATAGTTCTACTGATGCTTCTACTACTAATGTCGCAGATAATATTACGCCAACAGAAGCACCGGAACCAGAAGCAAATACTTCTGCAATGGTAGATAGCATCGTAAATAAAGCTAAATCTGATGCTGATGGTCAGTTGGATTTAGATACCTGCAAAGAAGCGCTTTCATACTTGAAGGACAATTATCCAAACTACTTTACAGATAATGAAACCATGGAAAAAGTCATGTATTATGGAGCTTTTCTCGAATACTCATTTGAAGGTAAAGGGATTAACGATGTATGCGCAACTTTAGGTCAAGATGCTTTGCAGACAGTTAAATATGTATATCGTGGAGCCGATGCAATAGAAGATGAATCTACGCAATCAAATCTCAGACAGGTAAAAGAATCTCTCGATTCTGTATCATTAGAATAATAAAAACCGCCCCTGCTTAACAGAGACGGCTTTAAGAATCTTTGCAGTTGTGAATGCTCAATTCTTTCCTGGACAGTTAGAATTATAGCATATTTATTTACACCTGCAAAGGTGTATTTTTTATACCCTTTTTTACATAAAATATCACGGAGGTGTGCTATGAGTCTTGAAAATGTATGTATCTATTTAAGAAAGTCCCGTGCTGATCGGGAGGCTGAAGCAAGAGGTGAAGGTGAAACCCTGGCTAGGCACGAACGAATCCTTCTCGATCTTGCCAGAAGCCGTAATTATAATGTCGGTGCTATTTACAGGGAAATTGTTTCCGGAGAAACTATCTCTGCCCGACCAGTTATGCAGCAGCTCCTTCGAGAAGTCGAAGCTGGTTCGTGGGATGGTGTTCTGGTTGTAGAGGTGGAACGTCTGGCCAGAGGCGACACGATTGATCAGGGCGTTGTGTCCAGAGCTTTCCAATTTTCTGATACGAAGATTATTACTCCAACAAAAACTTATGATCCCGATAACGAATTTGATGAGGAATACTTCGAGTTCGGTCTTTTTATGTCCAGACGTGAATATAAAACTATCAAGCGGCGTTTAAATGCCGGAAGGATTTCTTCTGTAAAAGAAGGAAAGTATTGCGGAAGCAGACCTCCGTATGGATACGAACGTGTCAAATTGCGTGGTGAAAAAGGTTTTACTCTCCAGCCGGTTCCGGAGCAGGCCGAAGTTATTAAAATGATCTATTCTTTGTACTCCGGAGCATCCGGTGACCGAATCGGTGTTTCAAAGATTGTCCGAAAACTCAACGATATGGGGATCAAATCTCCTTCCGGAAAAAGCTGGGTTCCGATCAGTGTCCAGGATGTTCTTGCCAATCCTGTATACGCTGGAATGATCCGCTGGAATGGTCGAAAAACTGTCAGGGCTATTCAGGATGGTGTGGTCACGCAGTCGCGTCCACGATCTAAAGAGGATGATATACTCTTATTTCCCGGCCGGCATCCGGCAATCGTGTCTAAAGAAATGTATGATTCCGTACAGCAGATCCGGAAGAAGAACCCTCCGCGTCCGATCAGTATCAAGAACACGATAAAAAATCCTCTTGCCGGAATTGTGTACTGCAGCAAATGTGGTCGTGCCATGGTTCGGCGGCCTTATCAGAAACGCGGTCAGGATGACACACTTATGTGTTCTTACACCTCCTGCCCTACTGTAAGCAGCAAATTGTCGCTTGTGGAAAGAGCTGTGTTAAATGGCATTCAGGATCTTGTTGACGAATACCGGCTGAATGATGCTGTTCCCGGTCCGGACATTAACAACGCTGTTAAATCTAAAGAGAAATTAATTGCAGAGAAAGAGCATGAACTGGAGAAATTGAATGTACAGAAGATGAAGCAGTATGATCTGCTCGAACAGGGAATCTATACGACTGAGGTTTTTCTGGAACGATCTAACTCAATCGCATCCTCCATTAATTCCTGTCAGGATTCTATAGAATGTCTAAAAGAAGAAATCAGGCATGACAAAGAGCTTATTGATCAACAGTCCTCTTTCATTCCAAGATGTGAGAACCTTCTTGAAATTTATTGGAGTTTAGACACTGCTGCGAAGAACAAGATGTTAAAAGAACTGATCGAGAGGGTTAATTATACGAAGGATGTCAAAAATGCTTTCCGGATGGGGAACGAAGCCACCTTTGTCCTGGATATTTTCCCCAGAATTCAATCAAATTAATTAATGATAACATCTATGTACAAACGAACTCAGTCATCTGGAAATGGTATCCACTATTGTACATCAGCTTACCCGGGACCTTTCCATGGAGGAAATTGAGAAATCCGGATTTGGACCGTATTATATCGATCACACAGTGGGAGTCTGGCCACAGGCAGCAGGTGGCGTACCATTTAATGCATGTGAATTTCAGAGTAAAGGTGATCCGATCACTGATCTGTTCGAGGATCTTGCTGCAGAGCAAAAAGCCCGTTCTACTTATGACAATATTCTCAGAGTAGTCCGCAATATACCTGAGATTGCGGATCCCATCAAATTCCTGCGTGCCAGAGAAGTTGTTCATTTCCAGAGATTTGGGGAAGCTCTTCAGTCCATTCAGGAAGAACTTGATGCCAAAAACTTCTATGCTTTTACCCCGGGATTTGATAATCCCTGCACTGCATCATGCAACAGCAATAAATAACGTACGCAGCCAAAACCTGCGACATACTGCGCGAATTTATGCGATTAGCATCGTGAAGCGTGTTACTGAGAACGGAATGAACAGTAATACGCTCCATCTTAAAAATCACAGAAATTTCATATTTGCTTTACAAATATATCCGGTGGTGCTATAGTATTCTTAGCTTAATAGCCACAAAAGTAATTGCCAAAAATATTGAGCAATTACAAACAAAAATATGATATAAAAGGGGCTGTCTCACATAGATATTATGTGACAGCCCCCTTATTGGAGGAATTATGCAGATAATTATTGTTGGGTGCGGTAAAGTTGGACGTACCCTGGCAGAACAGCTTCAGGAAGAAGAATCCGACATTACTCTTATAGACGTTTCTTCTAATGTGATCACTTCCCTTCAGGATGACATTGATGCCATGGGTATCGTGGGAAACGGTGCAAGTATCAACACGCTGGTGGAAGCAGGTATTGAGAATGCAGATATCCTGATTGCCGTAACCGGTTCTGATGAAATGAATCTCCTCTGCTGCCTGATCGCACAGAAAACCGGCCATTGCCAGACGATTGCCCGTGTCCGCAATCCTATCTATGCCAAAGAGATCAGCTTCATCAAGAAGCGTCTGGGTGTTACTATGATCATTAACCCGGAGCTTGCAGCTGCACAGGAAATTTCCCGTCTCTTACGCTTCCCTTCAGCTATCAAGATCGATACTTTCGCACGTGGTCGTGTAGAAATGCTAAAATTCAAAGTGCTTCCTGAATTTAATCTGGATGGCATGACAATCTCACGCATTACGGAAGCCCTGAAATGCGACGTCTTGTTCTGCGCAGTAGAAAGTCGGGATCATGTATCTATTCCCGGCGGTAATCAGGTGATCCACGACGGAGATATGGTTTCCATTCTTGCTTCCCCGGTGAATGCAGCAGCCTTTTTCAAAAAGATCGGCCTGAAAACCAATCAGGTAAAAAACGCCATTATTGTCGGCGGAGGAACCATTTCCTATTACCTTACAAAAGCCCTGCTTGATATGAACATCTCCGTTAAGATCATCGAACAGAATGAGTCCCGCTGTGAAACCTTAAGTGATCTGCTTCCGGAGGCAACTATCATTAACGGAGACGGAACCAACCGTTCTCTCCTTATGGAAGAGGGACTCTCACGCACAGAGGCTTTTGTATCACTCACAAACATGGATGAGGAAAATGTTTTCCTTTCACTCTTTGCCAAAACAGTTTCCAATGCCAAACTGGTTGCCAAGGTAAACCGCCTTGCCTTTGATGATGTCATTGATAACCTTGACATCGGAAGCGTCATTTATCCGAAATATATCACAGCCGACTATATCCTGCAGTATGTACGTGCCATGCAGAACAGCATCGGCAGCAATATTGAAACCCTTTATCATATCCTGGATAATCAGGCAGAAGCTCTGGAATTTGCCATCCGCGAAAATTCACCGGTAACAGGCATTCCATTATCTGAACTGAACCTGAAGAAAAACCTTCTTGTAGGTTACCTGAACCGAAATGGTCAGGTCAAGATTCCCCGAGGCCAGGATACCATTCAGGTCGGAGATACCGTTATCATAGTAACTTCTCAGAAGGGCCTTCGCGATATCACAGATATTCTGGAAAAATAAAGGAGCCGAATTATGAACTATTCCATTATTATCTATATCATCGGAATGATTCTGGAAATTGAAGCTGTATTTATGGCTCTGCCCGCAATTACGGCACTGATCTATCAGGAAACTTCCGGTGTAGCTTTTCTGATCACGATTGCTTTATGCATGGTCATCGGGCTTCCTCTCACCAGGAAAAAGCCGACAAGAAAGGCTTTCTACACAAAAGAAGGTTTCGTGACTGTAGCATTAAGCTGGATCGTTCTGAGTATCATAGGAGCAATCCCCTTTGTGATCAGCCGAAGCATTCCAAATCCTGTAGATGCATTATTTGAAACAGTTTCGGGTTTTACTACAACAGGAGCCAGTATTCTCAGCGATGTGGAGGCACTTCCTCATTGTATGCTGATGTGGAGAAGCTTCACGCACTGGATCGGCGGAATGGGTGTTCTGGTTTTCATCCTCTCCCTTCTGCCACTTACCGGCGGTTATCATATGAATCTTATGAAAGCGGAGAGTCCCGGACCATCTGTAAGCAAGCTTGCGCCAAAAGTACAGTCAACTGCCAAAATTCTGTATTCTATTTATTTCGTAATGACAGTGATCCAGATCCTGCTTCTTCTGGTCGGTGGTATGCCGCTGTTTGACTCCATATGTACAGCTTTCGGTACTGCAGGTACCGGAGGATTTGGTATTAAAAATGACAGCATGGCCAGTTACAGTACATATCTGCAGGTAGTCATTACTGTATTTATGATTTTATTTGGCGTTAACTTTAACGCTTACTTTTTCATTATCACAAAAAAATTTGCTCAGGCTTTTAAAATGGAAGAAGTGCGGTATTATTTCGGAATCATCGGTATTGCAATTCTTATCATCACCTGCAATATTTACCATATTTTCGGAAGTGCAGCCAAAGCTTTTCAGCAGGCAGCTTTCCAGGTTGGTTCCATTATCACAACAACCGGATATGCAACAACAGATTTTAATACCTGGCCGGAAATTTCGCGGACAATCCTGGTACTGCTGATGTTTATCGGTGCATGTGCCGGAAGTACAGGCGGCGGCATTAAAGTATCCAGAATCCTGATTCTCTGCAAAACAGTCCGCAAGGAGCTTCATATTTTTCTGCATCCAAATGCGGTAAAGAAAATAAAAATGGACGGCAAAGCCATCCCACATGAAGTTGTTCGTTCCACAAATATTTTCTTCATTGTATATATGCTGATTTTTGCATCCTCCATATTCCTGATTGCCTTTGACGATTTCAATCTGATCACGAATTTTACGGCGGTTGCGGCAACCTTTAATAATATCGGACCTGGTCTGGAACTGGTAGGACCTACCGGAAACTTCGGCATGTTCTCCTGGTTTTCAAAGCTTATCCTTACTTTTGATATGCTGGCAGGACGTCTTGAGATTTTCCCGTTACTGATATTGTTTGTAAGGGATACATGGAAGAAATTCTAAAAATATTTTGGCAAAACAAATTTTATTTTTTTACACCGTATTCATATTTTATTCATATTTATTGGATATAATGAATTTTAGAAAGATGATGAATCTTTCTTATAAATATTTTTCTTTTTCATACGCGCCGGTACGAAAGTACCGGCCTCCTTCCATTTATGGGAGTTTTTTTATTTTATGGCATTTTTCTCACACCTTCATAATCAAACGCAGGAATAAAACTCTCTCTGGCAGTTTCACCATCTTGAAAAAATCCATTTTCAATCCCAAGCTCAAATGCATAGTCCAGAACTTTTTCATATTCTCTTCTGGTTACACAACGATTCAGTTCTGTATATTCTTTCTGCTCAAAAACCGGCGTATACTGATTCATGATACTGATATAAATCTGCTTTCCAAAAGTCTTATGTAAAAGTTTCAGAACCTTCTTTGAATTTCTTGTATGCCCCGGCAATATAAGATGTCTCACAATAGTCCCACGTTTCATATATCCCTCTGCATCAAACTGTGGCATTCCTGTCTGTCGTACCATCTCATTAACTGCTTCCATAGCTCTTTCAGGATAATCATTCGCATGTGAAAATTTCACCGCCAATTCGCTCTCCGCATATTTGTAATCCGGAAGATAAATGTCCACATATCCGTCCAGAAGTTTCAATGTCTCTGTGTTCTCATATCCACCACAGTTATAGACAACCGGAATATTAAGCCCATGCTTCTTTGCACAGTCCAAAGCTGCGATGATCTGTGGAATATAATGTGTTCCGGTTACCAGATTGATATTTGCAGCATCCTTTTCCTGCAGTTCCAGGAATATTTCTGCCAGTCTTTCCTCAGTGATCTCAAGGCCACTGTCACCAATGGCAATTTCCCGGTTCTGGCAGAAACAGCATCTCAGATTGCATCCTGTAAAAAAGACTGCCCCGGAACCTCTGGTTCCCGAAATACATGGTTCTTCCCACATATGCAAAGCTGCCCTTGCAATCTTAACCTTCTGATCCATTCCACAGTATCCGGTTTTTCCGGCTGTTCTGTCTACATGGCAATTTCTCGGACATAAACTGCAATCTGCCAGTATGCAGCTTTCTGTATCATGCCTCAGAGTTTTATCTTTGTTTTTTTCTGTCTGTATTTTATTTACCTTCACTTTTCTCTTCTGTCCTTTTTTCTTTCCCCGACTTGATATCTGTGAATCACCCACTGCAAACATTTCCCACAGTTTGCTTATATCATAACCGTTCAGTGCTTTCACAGTTACAGGCGGATTGCTGAATAGTTACTATCCTTTATATCATTATACTACATTCCCCAATTACGTCTATTCATATTTCACAATTTCCTTTTTCAGTCTCTTCATGATTCTTTTTTCCAGCCTGGAAATATATGATTGAGAAATTCCCAGAAGGTCTGCAACCTCTTTCTGTGTTTTCTCTGCAGCATTCTCCTTTCCCAGACCAAATCTAAGGCGGATGATCGTCTGCTCACGCGGTGAAAGCTTTCTAATTGCCTTTGATAACAACGAAATCTCCACTTCATCTTCCAGACGTCTTGAAATCACATCCTCATCAGTTCCCAGAATATCAGAAAGCAGGAGTTCATTTCCATCCCAGTCTACGTTCAGCGGTTCGTCTATGGACACTTCCATCTTTGTCTTACTGTTGCGGCGAAGATACATCAGGATCTCATTCTCTATACATCTGGATGCATAAGTGGCAAGCTTGATGTTTTTTACAGGATTAAAGGTATTGATCGCCTTGATCAGCCCAATCGTTCCGATTGAGATCAGATCCTCCACCCCGACTCCTGTGTTATCAAACTTCTTTGCAATATACACCACAAGCCTTAAATTATGTTCGATCAGAACAGACTTCGCTTCTTCTTCCTGCCCTGTTCCAAGCTTCTGCAGTATAAACGCCTCACGCTTCGGCTCCAGTGGTGCCGGCAGCACATCATTTCCACCAATATAAAAAACTTCTCCTGAACGGTTCATCACCATTCTTGACACTACCTGTAATGGATAACAGCTCATAGTCACAACCCCTCCCGTTAAAGTAATCTGGAATTCAAAAGTACCTCGTATTCCTTACCAAAAGCGGATGTTTCAAATGAAAATGCAAATACCGGATTGTCTATGCAGACAACCTCTGTTGGAGTCTGAATGCAGAGTCTCTCAAAAGTAACAGCCAGCATCATCCCCTGTTCTTTTCCTATACTGTGAAAAAAGGTAAAATGTGGATGAAGCCCGGCAGTTCCCGGTTTCCCAGACTCCCCGGGATTTTCTTTCAGGTGTTTTAAACAGCTTACGGTTTCTTCTGAACATATTTCAGATAAAACTTTTTCTGTCCCTACAGATACAGGTTTTCCGTTTACAGAATCCATAAGCAGATTTCCGGAATCATAAAATCCTTGAAAAGGATATCCACATCCTTTATAGTATATAGTTATCGGATAGATATTCTTTGTCCGTATTCTCATGGAATCCATCAGATATGAC
>ERZ773142.342-NODE-342-length-48170-cov-7.47324_pt1 | contig 48170 bp, 64 predicted proteins | sample MGYA00580853_ERZ773142 | MGnify/ENA primary metagenome ERZ773142 (study PRJEB29015, sample SAMEA2737862) | human gut metagenome | biome: human gut; feature: human-associated habitat; material: faeces | place: China | collected 2012 ... | reverse complement strand
TTGGAATTTTCTTGCATTGCATATCAAGAACGCGCCAGTGACGCGTTCGCAGATTCATGAGCGAGCATAGCGCCAGACCGGAGAGCATTGTCTGAGCGTGCAGAGCACGCGAGTTTTGCTCGCAGGTCTGGCAATAGGCGGCGGAGCGAATGAAGTACAAAATTTCACAGCATCTGCTTATTCTGTATGGTCTGACCGAACCTTCGGACCTTATTGGTTGTTCTCTAAATTGCTATTTGTGATAGTGATAGCTGTCCAGTAATCCGTTTTTCATATCCCACAGCGGCTTAGACAGATCTACGTGTACCCGGTGCGGATATTCCAGTCGCAGGGATTCTTCCCAAAGTGTTGCAAGCTCGCTCTTGCAGTATTTCTGGATATCCATCACCTTCGGGGATTCATATACACATTTTCCTTTTAAGAATACCGGAATCATCATTTCGCGCATGGTGTAGGTGCCGGGAGCAAGAAGGGTCTTTTTCCAGGTTTCCTTCGGATCGAAGAGCAGGAGCGGCTGATCGGTGTCGTACTCTTCATCGACCAGGCAGATCAGGTCTGCGATGATCTTTCCATTTTCCTTGTCATAGATACGGCGAATAGTCTTGTTGCCCGGGTTGGTGATCTTCTCAGCATTCTCGGACAGCTTGATCTTAGGAATGAATGTTCCGGTTGCCTTATCCTGAATCGCAGCCAGCTTGTACACACCGCCGAAGGACGGGCAGTCTTTGGATGTGATCAGGTTGGTGCCGACACCCCAGGAGTTGATGGCTGCGCCCTGCAGTTTCAGGGAGGAGATCAGGGTCTCATCCAGATCATTGGAAGCGGAGATGACCGCATCCGGGAATCCGGCTGCGTCTAACATTTTCTTGGCTTTCTTTGACAGGTAAGCTAGATCGCCGCTGTCTAAGCGGATTCCGTAGAAGGTGAGCGGAATGCCGGCCTCGCGCATTTCCTTAAATACCTTGATGGCGTTTGGAATGCCGGAATTTAAAGTATCGTAAGTGTCGACCAGAAGAATGCAGGCGCTCGGATACAGCTTTGCGTAAGTACGAAATGCGGTCAGTTCATCCGGGAAGCTCATGATCCAGCTGTGGGCGTGGGTGCCTTTGACCGGAACATCAAACATCTTGCCGCAGAGAACATTGGAGGTGCCGATGCATCCGGCAATCATGGCAGCGCGGGCACCATAGATGCCGGCATCCGGCCCCTGTGCGCGGCGCAGGCCAAATTCCATGACACCATCACCCTGGGCTGCGTAGACCACGCGTGCTGCCTTGGTAGCAATCAGGGACTGGTGGTTGATGATGTTTAAGAGAGCGGTTTCAATAAGCTGAGCCTCCATGATCGGAGCAATGATCTTTACAAGCGGTTCCCTTGGGAATACGACGCTTCCTTCCGGAATGGCATAAATATCGCCGCTGAAATGGAAATGGCGGAGATAGTCGAGGAAATCTTCCTCAAACATACCGGTGGTACGTAAATAGTCAACGTCATCTTCATCAAAGTGCAGGTTCTTTACGTAGTCGATCACCTGGTCTAAGCCAGCACAGATCGAATAGCCGGAGCCTACCGGGTTATTTCTGTAAAATGCGTCGAAAATAACAGTTTCATTTGCATCTTTTTCTTTAAAATAGCCCTGCATCATAGTCAGCTCGTAAAAGTCTGTGAGCAGGGTAAGGTTACGTTCACTCATGCCGGTTCTCCTTCTGGTTCTGGAATTTTCGTTAAATTTGTGTAAAACAATAGTAGTATACCATCGGTTTTCACAAAAAACAATGCATTTGACATTAATTTAACAAAAGGAGTGGTGCAGAAACCTTGACAATTCTCAGTCATATTAATATAATGAAAAAGAATGTAATATCAAAAAGGCTATGACGGAGACAGTAGCGCTGCAAAGAACGTAAGAGCAGAACGTGCAAATAGGCGGAATGCAGGAGCGAGCCGGGGGTGGTGGAAGCCCGGTGCAAGTAAGGCAGCAGTCGAAAATCACTCCTGAGCCGCAGGCCGAACCGATTTTTATAATCGCAGTAAGTCCAGCCGGTATTCCGCCGTTAACCGGAACTCATATGTTTGTATGCAGTAATAGGTGGTCAAAAGTGGCAAGAAGTGTCGTTTCCTGTTTGCAGGGAGCGGCTTTTTTTATTTATAGGAAGTTTTCCTATGAAATGTTACACAGGATTCCCGCTGCATGCGTCAAAGATTGGAGGCAAAGAAAAGCATGTATGAGAAAGTACCTACAAATATGAATTTTGTAGAGCGAGAGAAAAAAATTGAAAAGTTTTGGGATGATGAGCACATCTTCCAGAAAAGTATGGATTCCCGCAAAGAGGGTCCGACCTACACCTTCTACGATGGCCCGCCTACCGCAAACGGCAAGCCTCATATCGGCCACGTACTGACCCGTGTCATCAAAGACATGATCCCGCGTTACCGCACCATGAAAGGCTGCATGGTTCCGCGTAAGGCAGGCTGGGATACCCACGGACTCCCGGTTGAGCTGGAAGTAGAGAAGATGCTTGGCCTGGATGGCAAGGAGCAGATCGAGCAGTATGGCCTTGAGCCGTTCATCGAGCACTGTAAAGAGAGTGTCTGGAAATACAAAGGCATGTGGGAGAAATTCTCCGGCACCGTTGGCTTCTGGGCAGATATGGACAATCCGTATGTTACCTATCACAATGACTTCATTGAGTCTGAGTGGTGGGCATTAAAACAGATCTGGGAGAAGGGACTTCTGTACAAAGGATTCAAGATCGTTCCTTACTGCCCGCGCTGCGGCACCCCGCTTTCCTCCCATGAGGTAGCTCAGGGCTATAAAGATGTCAAAGAGCGTTCCGCGATCGCACGCTTTAAAGTTAAGGGTGAGGATGCTTACATCCTGGCATGGACCACTACTCCGTGGACCCTGCCGTCCAATGTGGCACTCTGCGTAAACCCGAACGAGACCTACGTTAAGGTAAAGAACGGTGATTACACCTATTACCTGGCAGAAGCACTTTGTGATACTGTCCTGGAAGGTGAGTATACTGTACTGGAGAGATACAAAGGCAAAGATCTGGAGTACAAAGAGTACGAGCCGCTGTTTGACTGTGCAACAGCAATCTGTGAGAAGCAGAAAAAGAAAGCATTCTACGTTGTCTGCGATACCTACGTAACGCTGACCGATGGTACCGGTGTGGTACACATTGCCCCGGCATTCGGTGAGGACGACTCCAAGGTCGGAAGAAAGTATGACCTTCCGTTTGTGCAGTTAGTAGACGCAAAGGGTGAAATGACCAAAGAGACTCCATGGGAAGGCGTATTTGTGAAGAAGGCGGATCCGCTGGTATTAAAGGCACTGGATGAGAAGGGCCTGTTATTCTCAGCACCGAATTTTGAGCACAGCTATCCGCACTGCTGGAGATGTGATACCCCGCTCATTTACTACGCAAGAGAGTCCTGGTTTATCAAGATGACTGCTGTGAAGGATGACCTGATCCGCAACAACAATACCATCAACTGGATTCCAGAGAGCATCGGCAAGGGACGCTTCGGTGACTGGCTGGAGAACGTTCAGGACTGGGGCGTAAGCCGTAACCGTTACTGGGGCACCCCGCTTAATATTTGGGAGTGTGAGTGTGGCTGTCAGCATTCTATCGGAAGTCAGGCAGAGTTAAAGTCCATGAGCCCGAACTACGCGGACGTGGTAAAGAAATACGCAAAAGAGATGGATAAAGAGGCCAACGGCGAGGTAGAGCTGCATCGTCCGTTCATCGATGATGTCACCATCACCTGCCCGCAGTGCGGCAAGCAGATGCACCGTGTACCGGAGGTAATCGACTGCTGGTTCGATTCCGGTTCCATGCCGTTCGCACAGCATCATTATCCGTTTGAGAATAAGGAACTCTTTGAGAAGCAGTTCCCGGCAGATTTCATCTCCGAGGCAGTAGACCAGACACGTGGATGGTTCTATTCCCTGCTGGCAATCTCTACCCTGATCTTCAACAAAGCTCCGTACAAGAACGTTATCGTTCTGGGCCATGTACAGGATGAGAACGGCCAGAAAATGAGTAAATCCAAGGGCAACGCAGTCGATCCGTTCGACGCTCTGGAAACCTACGGTGCAGACGCTATTCGCTGGTACTTCTACATCAACAGCGCACCGTGGCTGCCAAACCGTTTCCATGGCAAAGCCGTACAGGAAGGCCAGAGAAAGTTCATGGGTACTCTGTGGAACACCTATGCGTTCTTCGTGCTGTACGCCAATATTGATAATTTCGATCCAACCAAGTATACTCTGGAGTACGACAAACTTCCGGTTATGGATAAATGGCTTCTGTCCAAGTTAAACTCCATGGTGAAAGACGTGGATGACAACCTGGCAAACTACCGCATCCCGGAGGCTGCAAGAGCACTTCAGGATTTCGTAGATGATATGAGTAACTGGTATGTAAGAAGAAGCCGTGAGCGTTTCTGGGCAAAGGGCATGGAGCAGGATAAGATCAATGCCTATATGGCACTGTACACTGCACTGGTAACGGTAGCCAAGGCAGCGGCTCCGATGATCCCGTTCATGACTGAGGATATCTACCAGAATCTGGTCAGAAGCATCGACAAGACCGCTCCGGAGAGCATCCATCTGTGTGATTTCCCGGCAGTGGATGAAACAATGATCGACAAGCAGCTGGAGTCCGATATGGATGAGGTCTTAAAGATTGTTGTATTCGGCCGAGCAGCAAGAAATACCGCAAACATTAAGAACCGTCAGCCGATTGGCAAGATGTATGTCAAGGCAGAGAACAAGCTGTCCGACTTCTATGTAGAGATCATTGAGGATGAGTTAAATGTCAAGAGCGTAGAATTCGTAGACGATGTCAGAAACTTCACATCCTACAGCTTCAAGCCGCAGCTTAAGACCGTCGGACCGAAGTACGGCAAGCAGCTTGGCAACATCCGCAAGGCTCTGTCTGAGATCGACGGCAATGCCGCTATGGACACCCTGAAGGCAGATGGGGCACTGAAGTTTGATTTCGGCGGCGAACTGGTAGTGCTGACCGAAGATGATCTGTTGATCGAGATGGCTCAGACCGAGGGCTATGTATCAGAGGGGGATAATTACGTAACGGTAGCCCTGGACACTCACCTGACTCCGGAACTTCTGGAAGAAGGTTTTGTCCGTGAGCTGGTAAGTAAGATCCAGACCATGCGAAAAGAAGCAGGATTTGAGGTTACCGATCATATTAATGTATATCAGGATAACAATGACAAGATTGCTGATATCTTTAAGAAATATGCAGACACCATGAAAGGTGAAGTACTTGCCGATCATATTTTCCTTGGACAGATGGGTGGATACGCAAAAGAGTGGAATATTAACGGTGAGACCGGAATGTTGGGTGTTGAAAAAGCAACAGATGACAGCTGCCAGAAATAGCACATGCATAGCAAGTGCCCGGGCTCCGCAAAGGAGCCTTTCTGGCAGACTGTAACTGAGGAGAGGAGATCCAGTATGGCAGTTATGGCAAACAAAGGGTTTGACAAAGAAATATTTAAGAAGAGCGTGGTTGATAATGTTAAAAATCTGTATCGCCGCACCATTGATGAGGCTACCCCGAATCAGGTGTTCCAGGCAGTAGCCTATGCGGTTAAAGATGTCATTATTGACGAGTGGATCGCAACCCACAAGGAATACGAAAAGAAGGATGTAAAGACCGTTTACTATCTTTCCATGGAGTTCTTAATGGGGCGCGCGCTGGGCAACAATATCATCAATATCCGTGCAAGACAGGAAGTCCGTGAGGCTCTCGATGAGCTTGGCTTCGACTTAAACGTGATTGAGGACCAGGAGCCGGATGCGGCTCTGGGAAACGGTGGTCTGGGACGTCTTGCAGCATGCTTCCTGGATTCCCTTGCAACTCTCGGATACCCGGCATACGGCTGCGGCATCCGTTACCACTATGGTATGTTCAAACAGAAAATTGAAAACGGTTATCAGGTCGAGGTGCCGGATAACTGGTTAAAGGACGGCAACCCCTTTGAGGTACGCCGCTCCGAGTACGCAACCGAGGTCAAATTCGGCGGTTATGTGCGCACTGTCTGGGAGAACGGAAGAGAACATTTCGTTCAGGAGGGCTATCAGTCTGTTATGGCTGTTCCGTATGACCTGCCGATCGTAGGCTATGGCAACAATGTTGTCAATACGCTGCGGATCTGGGATGCACAGCCGATCAACACCTTCAACCTGGATTCCTTCGATAAAGGTGATTATCAGAAGGCTGTGGAGCAGGAAAACCTGGCCAAGACCATCTGTGATGTGCTTTATCCAAATGATAATCACTATGCCGGCAAGGAGCTGCGCTTAAAACAGCAGTACTTCTTCATTTCCGCAAGTGTACAGCGTGCTGTAAGCAAATACATGGAGAAGCATGAAGATATCCGCAAGTTCTATGAGAAGAACGTATTCCAGTTAAATGATACCCATCCGACCGTAGCTGTTGCAGAGCTCATGAGAATCCTTCTGGATGACTATAACTTAACCTGGGAAGAGGCATGGGATGTCACAACAAAGACCTGCGCTTACACCAACCATACCATCATGGCTGAGGCCCTTGAAAAATGGCCGATCGAGCTGTTCTCCAGACTGCTTCCGCGTATCTACCAGATTGTAGAGGAGATCAACCGCCGCTTCCTCCTTGAAATCCAGAAGAAATACCCGGGAAACCAGGAAAAGATTGCGAAGATGGCTATCATCTATGATGGTCAGGTCAAGATGGCACACATGGCGATCGCGGGCAGTTTCTCTGTGAACGGTGTAGCAAGACTGCATACCGAGATCCTGGAGAAGCAGGAGTTAAAAGACTTTTATGAGATGATGCCGCAGAAGTTCAATAATAAGACCAACGGCATTACCCAGAGACGTTTCCTGCTTCACGCAAACCCGCTTCTGGCAGACTGGATCACGGACAAGATCGGTGACGAGTGGATTACAGACCTTTCCGCTATCAGCAAGTTAAAGTTGTATGTGGATGATGAGAAGTGCCAGCACGAATTCATGAATATCAAATATCAGAATAAGGTGCGTCTGGCAAAATACATCAAGGAGCACAACGGCATTGATGTGGATCCGCGTTCCATTTTCGATGTTCAGGTTAAGAGACTGCACGAGTACAAACGTCAGCTTATGAACATTCTGCATGTGATGTATCTGTACAACCAGTTGAAAGACAATCCGAATCTGGATATGGTTCCTAGAACCTTCATCTTCGGTGCTAAGGCAGCAGCAGGATATAAGCGCGCAAAACTGACGATCAAGCTGATTAATTCCGTTGCAGATGTGATCAACAACGATAAGTCTATTAACGGAAAATTGAAGGTTGTTTTCATTGAAGACTACCGTGTATCCAATGCAGAGATCATCTTCGCTGCAGCCGATGTCAGTGAGCAGATCTCTACCGCAAGTAAAGAGGCATCCGGTACCGGAAATATGAAGTTCATGTTAAACGGCGCCCTTACTGTGGGAACCATGGACGGTGCAAACGTGGAGATCGTAGAAGAGGTTGGCGCAGAAAATGCGTTCATCTTCGGTACGTCCTCTGATGATATCATCCGCATGGAGCATGACCACAGCTATGATCCAATGCAGATCTTCAACAATGACCAGGATATCCGCCGTGTGCTGATGCAGCTTATTAACGGCTACTATGCACCATATGATCCGGAACTGTTCCGCGATATCTATAACTCCCTGCTGAACACTTTAAGCAGTGACCGCGCTGACACCTACTTTATCCTGAAGGATTTTCGGATGTATGCAGATGCGCAGAAGCGTGTAGATGAAGCATACCGTGACGAGCAGTGGTGGGCAAAGGCAGCTATGCTCAACACCGCATGCAGCGGTAAGTTCAGCTCTGACCGTACCATCGAGGAGTACGTGAAAGATATCTGGCATCTGGATAAGGTGAAGGTTGAACTGTAATAGCCTGACGGAATAAAACGCATGCAGGCCCAGAAAAAGCCCGTGGTTCATGCGTAGAAAATTTCAGGAATAAAATTAGAAATCCCTCCGTAGATTAAACTGACGGAGGGATTTTTTATGCGCAAAATCGGGATCGTGGCTGCAGTGGTGTTTGTGGCCTCCTGGATGTTTTCACTTCTCTGTATGCATGCGGCGGGACAGGCCGGATGGAAGATGGAAGAGGAAAATCAGAACGTGATTTCTGAAAGTGTGGTTTACGAAAATAATCAGAAAGGTTCAGAAGAAACAGCGGGATGGAATGGGAATTCTCACAGTGTTGATCAGGGGGATGGAGAGGCATATTCCCGTCGCATCATTCTGGAACGCTACGGTGTCCGCACTTATCTTTCGGTGGAAGATTATCTTCCGGGCGTTATGGTCTGCCAGACCGGTCCGGAAATGGGAATGGAAGCTCTGAAGTGCCAGGCAGTCATTGCCCGCACCTACATATACCGTCAGATGGGCGATCGGGAGGAAATACAGGAAGAGGAGCTGGATCTCGATTATCTGGGAGATGATACTGCTCGGGCAGGGAATACACTGACTGTGCACCAGAAGGAGGAACTGGCAAAACGCCTGGAGCAATGCAGGCAGGCGGCAGAAGCCACGGCAGGAGTGGTTATGAAATATGAGGAACGTTATATTCTGCCATTATTTCATGAGCGGAGCGCCGGACGGACACGGACCGGGGAGGCAGATTATCCGTATCTGCAGTCGGTGGAGAGTAAATGGGATGTCGTGGGAAACGAGTCGGAAGTATCCTTCCGTTCATCGGAATTTGCGCAGCGCATCAAAAATTTCAGTGACGCCCCATCTCTCGATCCAGAGCGCCTTTCTTCCGATATCCAGATTGTAAAGCGGGACGATGCCGGATATGTGCTGCAGATCAAGATCGGTCCGCGCACCTACACCGGGGATGATGTCCAGTACGCGCTGGATCTGCCATCCACCTGTTTTACCATCGACACCAGAACATCAGAGAAGATCAAGGTTACAGTGAAAGGCTGCGGCCACGGTTACGGCCTCAGTCAGAATGGTGCCCAGGCCATGGCAGAGGAAGGATGGAGCTATTCCGACATTTTGAACTATTATTACAAAAATATTTCACTGGTGACTGAATAAGAAAAAGTACTTTGGCAAAACTACTACCGAGGTGATAAACGGTGAAAGAAAAAATGAATCAGATGTTCCGGGATAAATTATTCCTGGTCATGTTGGTGCTGGGCCTGCTGACTATGGTTGCCGCAGCAGGCGTCGTTACGATTCGAAGAGGAAACGGACAGGAACAGAAACCATATGTGGACATGCAGGGGCAGGATGAATATTTTGCAGAGGAAGCAAAAGATCAGGCGCCGGTTGCAGGAAATTCCAATGCGGAGAATTCCGAATCCGAAATCACACAGGAGGAGCAGATTCTGGCTGAAGCAGCGTCTAATCAGGACAATGCAGACGCCGAGCAGGAACACATTGCAGAGGAAGCAGGACCGGAGACCGGAAACAGACAGAATACCGGACTTGCGGCAAACAGTACAAACGATGACGGGGCAGATCCGGCCGTGAGAGAGGCCGGTGCAGGCGGAAGCGCTGCCACCGCGCTGGTATTAAACTTTGCTGATACTAGCAAGATGATGTGGCCTGCGAGAGGCAATGTCCTGCTGGATTACAGCATGGATTCCACCATCTATTTTCCGACCCTGGAACAGTACAAATGCAATCCGGGCCTGGTCATCCAGAGTGAGGTCAGCACCCCGGTGTATGCTCCGGCTGCCGCAAGGGTACTGGAAGCAGGAAACAATGAGGAGATTGGTGATTATCTGGTCCTGGACCTTGGCAATGATTACACAGTCACCTGCGGCCAGTTAAAAGAAATCACCGCCGTGCAGGGAGAATATCTGGAAGCCGGACAGCTTCTGGGCTATGTGGCAGAACCAACCAAATATTATACTATCGAGGGAAGCAACATCTTCCTGGAAATGCGTCACGGGGATAAAACGGTAGATCCGTTAGATTACCTGGAGTAAGAATGTATGTAACGGTTCAGCAGGGCCGCGCATTTACGAAAGTTTTTATAATTTGTTCATAGAATGGTCGAAATTGTATGGTATACTTCTGGCATAAGATGAAAGGCAGCTGCGCCTGCTCCATTCGCCGGGCTGCAGTGCTGCGAAAAATACAATTTGAGGTGAACTATGAATATCCTGTTTTTTCTGACTCCAAAGAGCGAGGTAGCTCACATTTACGAAGATGATACGGTGCGCCAGGCACTGGACAAGATGGAAGGCTTCCGTTATTCCACCATCCCGCTGCTCTCAAAAGACGGCACCTACGTCGGAACCATTACGGAAGGAGACCTGCTCTGGGGAATCCGGAAAGAATACCAGATGAACTTCAAAGAAGCAGAAAACGCGCCCATCGCGTCAATTCCGCGGCGTGTGGACTACAAACCGGTTTCCGTAGAATGTAAAATGGAAGACCTGATCGACCGGGCTCTGAACCAGAACTTTGTTCCGGTGGTAGATGACCGGGGGTTCTTCATCGGGATGGTTACAAGAAAAGATATTATTAAATACTGTTATAGTAAGCTGGAAAAGGAAAACTAAAAGGAAGAGAGACCGGGCAGAACAGAAATGACTGCCCGGTCTTTTGGGTTGATTATTTGTAAAATTTACGATATGCTTTACATAGAGGAGGTGTTTATATGCCATTATTGAAAGATCATTATACATCAGAAGATTACTGGAATCTGCCTGAAAATGAGCGGGCAGAACTGATTGATGGTAAATTATATAGCATGGCTCCGCCCAGCTTGACGCATCAGACTTTATCCATTGAAATTGCGTCAACATTTCGGAATTACATTAAGTCCAAAGGTGGTTCCTGCCGCACGCTGACAGCACCATTCGCAGTAAATCTCGATGCAGACGATAAAAACTGGGTGGAACCAGATGTTATGATTGTGTGCGATAAAAAGAAACTCACAGAACGCAGCTGCATTGGAGCCCCGGATCTGGTGGTTGAGATTGTTTCACCGGCAAGCCGTAAAACGGATTACATTAAGAAAAACGCACTTTATCTGGAAGCAGGAGTAAAAGAGTACTGGATTGTGGATCCAATGCGGAAAAGTACCCTGGTGTACCGCTACGAAGGAGATGCAGCTCCTGTTTTTTATCCATTTGATCAGTCAATCCCGGTTGGAATTTATCCAGATCTGGATATTACGGTAGATGAGTTATTAAATAATTGAAGGCAGAATAATAGGGGGCATGAAGCCCCCTATATTAAATTCAGCTGCATCCACAGCCTCCATCCGGCCGTCCAGGACCACCAGGTCCGCCTGGCCTGCGGTCATCATCCCGTCCTTCCCGGAATCCATCACGGAAACCGGCATCATAACCATCACGGAAACCATTTCGGAATGCTTCTCTTGTATTCCGGTTCCATCCGCTAGAGCCGCCACAGCCCCAGTTATTCCAACCCCAGCCTCCGCAATGATTACCGCATCCGCTCCAGCCGTTACCTCCGCGTCTACAGCCATTTCCACCGCAGCCATCGCCGCAACTTCCATTGTTTCCACAACCGCCACAATTATTCCAGCTACACATGTCGAAATCTCCTTTTTTGCTGTTTGTACTGTATTTTATGAGCAAATGCAGACAAGGGTGACAACCCTGCTTTCTATCATATGGTGGATTCCAATGCACCGCTATTTCTGCTTTCACATAAGATGGTACTAGAAACTCTGGAAAGGATTTATGATCATGGATTATTCCAATAACCGATGCGGCTGCATGCAGAGACCTCATCTGCAGGAACCGCTGCATACTAATACAGGGAACTCCTGTGGGCCTGTGAATCAGCGTATGACAGGCAATTCAGACAGATGCGCAGACAATCGTTCGACAGGTAGTTTCTGCGGATGTGTGGACCAGCGTCCCATGCAGCCGGATATGCCCATCGCGATGGCTTATGTCCCTATGCAGCGCTGGAATCAGGTGTACGATATGAGCCGCGGACTAACCCGGGGAACCATTTTCCCGGAACTGGATCTGCCGTTCGTGATGGGGAGGTGCCGATGATGTGTGGATGCGATGACAAACTCCTGCAGGCTGTATATGAAACTGGCTTCGCCCTGGATGAGGCAACCCTGTATCTGGATACTCATCCAGACTGCCCAATGGCTATGCAGTATTTTCAGAATGCCCGGCGCATGAACCGTCAGGCTATGAAATCCTATGAAGAGGTCAATGGCCCACTCCAGGTCGCTGATGCCGATTTTAATAACTGGAACTGGATCAATGGCCCATGGCCCTGGGAAGGAGGAATATGCTGATGTGGAGGTATGAAAAAAGACTGCAGTATCCGGTAAAGATTTCACAGCCGAATCCGAAAATGGCGCAGTTTATTATGAGTCAGTATGGTGGGCCCGAATGTAAAACCTCATAACAACCCCGGAAAGCCTTTATTTATGCGGCTTCCGGGGTTTTTCTATGCGTAGTAAACAACCTTAAATTCTCCCTTTTCCTTATCCAACACAATTTTTTTCACGATTCTCCGGATCGCTTTACCCTTGGTTTCATCATCCACATCAGGGCTTGAAATCAGATCATAAATATTTTTGATCCGGCTCAAAACCTCATCCAGTCCGGGATCATCCGGATCAGCAGCGGGAGAGATGTTCTCCAGCTTCATCCGTAAATTTTCGCGTTCTTCTGCAAGTCGCAGCTTATTCCCTTTGTATTCTTCCAGGGTATCAATTCCGGCCTCATAGGCCTCCTTCACACGCTGTTCCTTTACAGCTACCCGCTCGATGGCCGCTTCAATCAATTCTCTTTCTGATATGGTATCTGATTGCGCCTGCTGGATGTGCTCATATTCAACTGCCTGAGAAGACAGGACCTCATTGAGAGACTGAAGAAGAAGCCGTTCTGCTTTCGCTGCAGTAATGGAACAGGACCCTGTGTGTATTCCTTTGGCGTATTTCCAGCATTGATAATAAGATGGCCGTTTCTGGGAGAACACCCGGTTATATCCCAGGGTGGCTCCACAGGTGCCGCAAACCATAATTCCGGCAAGCCAGTGAAGCGAAGCGGACGCATCCCGCCGGTTGGCCGGTTTATATTCATCCTGGATGCGTTTTTGAACTGTTTCAAAGCAGTGTTTTACGCTGCTGCGGGTTTCATGAGGTCCATGGAATTTGTATCCGTTCCATTCCACTTCACCGATATAGAAATGGTTCTTCAGGATTCGCTGGATGCCGCGCCGCTCAAAAGGATTGCCACGCTGCGTTTTCCAACGGTGTTCATTGCAGTAGCGCGTGATGGCTGACATATCCATGCCGGCCGCATATGATTTGAAAATAAATTCTACGATCCGGTATGCGTCTTCATTGATGACAAATGGTTTCCCTTCGCCAACAGCTTTATAACCGAGTGGCGGAGTCATCTGGTATCCCTGCCGCAAGGCTTTTTCGGTCATGCCGCGGATAACTTCACCAGACAGGTTGTAAGAGTAGTATTCGTCAAACCATTCAATGATTGTCTCAATAAGTCGGCCGAACATACCTTCCATAATTGGCTCAGACACACTTTTGATTTCCACGCCGCATTTCTTCCGGAGGATGCTTTTATAAAAGGTGCTTTCTTCCTGATTGCGGGCGAAGCGTGAGAACTTCCAGAGATATAGTCGTTTGAATGGGGCAGGGGATTGCGATTTCGCAATGGAAATCATGCGCTGGAACTCGGGCCTGTTGCTGGCCTTGCGACCGGAAATTCCCTTGTGCTCAACAAAGATATACTCCGGCGGAATAACAAAGCCGTCTCTTGTAGCTTCTTCCTTAATTACCCGAAGCTGCGCATCCGGTGATAGTTCGGTCTGATCGTCCGTGCTGACGCGGATGTAAGCGGCGCCAATCTGAAGAACTGTAGGTGCCATGATATCATCTCCCTATGTATTTTATTGAAAAATGGGTATAAAAATAACGCCCCTTGCAGGACGTCCAGGAAAATGATATAATTCAGGTGTTCAAGCTGGATTTATCATAGCCGGGCATCCGGCAAGAGAAATCTATGGAAAGCCGTTCGGTACGCCAATACCGGGCGGTTTTTCATTTACTTTACAAATTGTTGTATATAACTAAATGACATGATATTATAAGTATAGATAATAAATTATACGAGCCTGCGGATAGCAGAAACGATGGAGTCTGTGTTCCATCCAACAGTATCATTGGCATACAAAGATACATATGCGGGCATCATAGTATTGCCCCATGGACGGATGCCGAGAATTGGCTTGCCCATTCGCACAGATTCATCAATTTCATATTGCATCCATTCGCGATAAGAGGTGTACATACCTGCAATGACGATTGTTATTTGAGATGGGGCGATTTTTTGCGTGATAAGCCTTCTGATTTCAGCATTTGTGGCTGGTGTTCCTGCTGGGAAAAGAGGTTTCTCACGTGGGGCTGAATAATTGCGATATGAAAAGTAATTGGCATTATTCAGCAATTTAACAAGATTGTCGTAATCGGCACCATATTTCCATGCGTGGCTGATAAATAATCTGTAATCGTATAAAGTTGGCATTTGGTTCTCCTTTCAATTATTATGAGGTGATTAGATATGAAATTTCGTAAAAAACCAGTAATCGTTGATGCTTATCAAATCGATCATGAGGAAATAATTCACACATTAGAAGGCGATATGAAAGCATCCCCGGGAGACTGGATCATTACTGGTGTAAACGGGGAAAAATATCCCTGCAAGCCGGATATTTTTGAAAAGACTTATGAGCGTATTAATTAGCATCCTGCTTTGAGTTACCTTTTTCTGCAGTGTTGATGCTTTTCCAATGGCGGTTTTCTGCGGACATAATCTCTTCCATATTTTTGATAAAAATATTATCAACAGTCTCGTCATTGGGATTGTAAGGGAAAGAACGTGTCAAGTACAAATGTTTTTGATAGAGTAACATTTCGCAGGTGGAACGGTATTGAATCCAGTTCTCATGATACTTGTACAGTTTTGTAACGGATTCGATAATCACAATGATTGCACCCAGAATACCAATGATTATAGGTATTAAATCACACAATGAGGTGTAACCGGACAATAGAGGTATGAACGCGGCAAGAATGATTTCGACTACTTGAAATTGTTTATATCTTTTTTGCGCGTGTACTGATTTTTCATCATACCATTTAATTTGCGGATCAAGTCGAGTTGAAATATATTCATTGATGTCCATCATACCCTCCGTTTAAACATTTTTAGGTGGCTTAGTAGTTTTCCAACAGCTCATTAATTTTGATCGTCAGCCCCGGATAGATTCCGACCGGAATATCCTGCGTGAAGGAGTAGATTACGGGAGCCGCATCATCTTCGTAATGGTAAACAGTAACACGCTCTTTCGCAGGATCCACAATCCAGTATTCGCGGACACCGGCATTTGAATAGAGTGTATTTTTCAAACTGTAATCCATTCTACGACTGGATGGAGAGACAATCTCGAAGATGAGGTCCGGAGCTCCGGAGCAGCCGCGGTCAGTCAGCTTGTTCGGATCGCAGATTACAGAGATATCCGGTTCCACCCAGTCTTTATCATCTGCATCGAGGTTAACGGCAAATGGTGCAGGATAAACCTCGCAGGAGCCGTGATGGTCAGCGATATAATTTCCGATAATTCTTGAAATTGTGAAAACCAGTTTCTGGTGGATTCGGCTCGGCGGTGCCATGTCGTAGAATTTTCCATCGATCAGTTCCGCACGTTCACCCTCTGGCAGATTCCAGTAATCTTCCGAGGTGTAGCGATCTTTTAATAATGGCATAACAAACACTTCCTTTCTGCGATAGTATTGCGTTTTAAAACTTTTCTACAACAACCAGCGCCGGTGATTTTTAGTTAAATGGCAATGCGTCATCTTCATAAAAGAGTGCTCCAGCATCATCAGGAGTATCCATGACATCATCGGGAATGTTTTCAAATCCAGTAAAATTTTCTTGCGTCCAATCTTTTAATAAATTATTTTGGAAAAATGTGGTTGGCGCTCCACAATAAATGCAATAGCGTGCATTTGCAGCTGCTAATGCACCGCATGGCTGCTCATATGCATCATCGGTATTTGTGCATCGATTGACTAAGCAAGTGCCACAAATATGACAGTAGTTCCCATTTGGTGAAATTTCTTCGTTGTCACAAACTGGGCAACGAATAGCTTTACTATTCTGATCTAAAACAATTTTTGTTGTGTACTTCATTTTACCATCTCCCCACTTTAAAGTGTTTTTGCTACCACATATTGGACAAAAGTTTCTATATCGAAATGAAAAGGACGCATTACATTTATTACAAGTAGTTTTATTGTAGAATTTATAAAAAATATTACGCATTCTTTGGAGTAAACCATTCGAATCAACAATTTCATAATCTCTTCTAAAAAAATCTCGTCTTGTGCTCGCTGCATGGTAAGTGATACCAAATTTTGCGGAGATATTCTTAGGAGCTTTATCTGTTAATTGTTGTACTAATGATACTGGGGCTAAAACATTTCTTGCAAATGCATTTGCTTCATTTTCTAAAACTTTATTTTCATCTTGTGAAAGTGAGCCTCTATATAATAATGTTATGTCAAAGTCAACAAGGTGATTTAGATATATATGCCCGATTTCGTGCATTAAGGTAAAACGTTTCCTATCACCGAGCGCAGGGTCATCATTATATGCAATAGAGTAGTTATCTTTATCTAATTGAGTATATCCATCTTTACTTCTAAGGCATCTTATTACAGTTTCCCTATCACAATTAAATTGTTCCATTAAAAGAGAATATGGTGTCAACCCCCAGTGACTATCAGTAATTATTTTTTCTACATCAATTGGATAGGATGAAATACTATATTCTTCTAAAAACTCACATGCTCTTTTGGCGCAGTAGTCATATCTTGCATAGGTTGGTATTTTCAATTATCCTTCGCTTCTTTCCCTCTTTTTGATAAGAAGTTAATCATATCAATGGCAGATTTTTTATCTGCCTCACTCAAATCCATCATACCACGTGCAGCAGCTCTGACATCAGGAGGAAATGAAGAGTCTTCATTAGGCGTATCTTCGGGTTCGTCCCAACCCATAAGCTCCTGAGGAGATACCCTTAATGCCCTGGCGAATTCCCGTATTTTAGATTCAGCAAGATCGACCTCACCTTTTTCAATCTTAGCAATAGATGACCTGTCTTTATATCCTGTTAATTCTGCCAATGTATCTTGAGACATTTTTAACTCTGTTCTTCTTGATTTAATGTTTTGATAAAGCGGCAACATAAGCAGAACTCCTTTCCTTAATTAGTTTGTATTATTATAATATCATGTTGTGTAAAATAATTCAACAAAATTGTTAAACGGTGTTGACAGAAATTCACATCGATGGTATAGTGAATTTAGTTCACGAAAGGAGGCGATAAAGAAGTGGCGAATGTAGAACTACTCAAAGAAAAAATTAACAATTCTGGAATGACAGTTACTGCAATAGCCGATAAATCCGGTATATTGCGTGAAACGCTCTATAACAGAATGAAAAGCGGTAATTTTTATGCATCTGAAATTACAGCTTTAACAAGGGTATTACATCTCACCCGTAAAGAACGAGATGAAATTTTTTTACCTTAATAAGTGAATTTAATTCACTAAAAGAAGGGAGCGAATTTATGAATCCAAAATTTATGAATGCCCCAGAGCGGGAAGCATACCGCATGGGCTATGAGAGAGGCAAGCAGGAAGGCTTGCAAAAAGCAGCAATGCTCATTCAGCTGGTAGCGTCAGACTGTGCTGCTTTTAAAGAAAATATTCTTCAGAACAGCAAGGAAGCAGTCGAGCTGAGAAAAATTTTTACAGAAAGAGGTGACAAACGTGAATGAATTAACCAGAACCACCATCACATCGATGGAAGCCGCAGAGTGGTGCGGAAAAGAACATGCGAAGTTGTTGCGTGATATTCGTAAATATACGGAGCAGTTAGGAGAAGCCAAAATTGGCTTTACCGATTTCTTTAAGGAATCTACATACGTTACCGATCAGAACAAAACGCTTCCGTGTTTTCTTGTTACGAAGAAGGGGTGTGAATTTATCGCCCACAAGATGACTGGCCAGAAAGGAACGGAATTTACAGCCCGTTATATCAACCGATTCCATGAGATGGAAGAAATGCCGCAGCGGCTACTGACAGAACATCCTGGTGAGGTTGCAAAGCTGATCCAGGCACTGGCAAGCCGGATGGATAAGCAGGGCAGTGCTCCGTATAAGTCCGCAGAGATGGCAAAGCTTATTTGCGAACAGTATGGAATCCGCCTTCCGGTAGATTTCGTGAAAGTTCCGGAGTATGAGCAGATTTCATTGTTTGGTAATGCAGATTAATCGAAGATCTGCTGAGTAGGAGGTGAGAATACTGCAGTGGCTAACCAAGATGATATGAAGGAACTTGTAAATGATCTCAAAAAAGCTCACCAAAATAGCCTCGAAGCAGGAATGCTTGCGGTGGTGGCATTGGTTATTAGCGGGATTGCTTTAATTATCCGATTATTATAGGCACAACGATGGCTGCGATGCTTATCAAGATGGCAATTATCGAAGTAGCTTTTGCAAACAGAGCCTCTTTCTTAGCTGATTCAGCTTCAGATTTTGCAAATTCCAACTGTTCTTTTAGGATATTAGCCTCGCGGGCGGTGGATTGAGCAAGGTTACGTGCCTGGGATGCAATGGATTCGATAGCTTCGACTTGCCGATTTAAACTATCCTGTTTTTCTCGTAAGAGCGGATCAAGATAATTAATTAACTGCGCAGCATCACTGGCAGCTAAATTACGTAAGTCATCAAGTTCCTCATCGGTAAGAGTAACGTCATTATTTATTTCAAAATATGATGGAGAAAATTTGTTTGCGAGTTCTGCGTTCAACCTGCTCATTTCAGCTGAATCATCGGATGTCTTAGGTTCGGTTGGATGCAGGAACGGAGATAAGTCAGACATAAAAATTTTCCTTTCTTCTGTACTTGGTTAAACAGGAGAGCCTGTAAGTACATTATAGGACGGGAACACGGGAAAAGCAATGCGTCAGTAACCGGACATCCGATGTCCGGCATACCATAAAAAGGGGTGATGCCTTTTATGAGAGAGATTAAGGTGGTTAACATTCTGGAGATGGATGGAAAGGAAATTCCGTTTTCCGACCTTACTCCAGAAGACCACAAAAGAATCGCGGAAAGAATCCAGGATAACCTGATGATTTCCGTGGGATACAAGAGAAAAACCGCCTGATGGCGGGATGGTGGACAAGCAGAAAGGAGAGAACGATGGCGAAGCTTAACTTTATCGAGTCCCAGCACCCGCGGATGCTGAGCTACGTGGAGTGCCGGAGTGATCCGGTGTTTTACCTGGTCGAGGATGCACCAGAGCCGGAACCGGAACTTGATCTGGATGATCTGGCGGGCAAGGTGATGTTTGGCATCTGTGCGATGTTTGCGGGATGCGTGGCCAGCGCGCTGTTGGCGGGATTATAGAAAGGAGGTGAGGAAGTGACGCTGGAAGAGTTTGTAAAGCCAATTGATGGGCATGTAACTTTCACTATTTACAAGGATGGTCAGCCGTTTCTGTATGAGGGAAGTTTTGATTATGTCGTGCTGCCGGATGAGGATTGGGAAGAAACTAAGGCACAATGGCGGCGCAGAGAGCCGACTTGTATGTCAAAGACCGAATGGTGGCCGGAAGTAAAGGACTTGGAAGTAACATGCTGGAATGTTGCAGGATTTGGTTATGGCGACGCGCTGACGATTATCTTTTTAAAGTCGGCAGAAAAAGAAGAAACCCCAGAAGCGGCAACTTCCGGGATTTCGGGTAAATAAAAAATATAATTTACAGTCTCATTATAGATGGGGAGAAGGAGGAAAGCAATGGTAAAAGTAACTATTGAGATGGATGGAAAGAAAGTTTTCGAGCAGGAAAATGAGTTTATCTTCTTTACCGTTGGAAGCCGCGATAAAGAAGATAAAGGATGGGATGCAGATTCTGGAATTGCAGGATTGCTGAAAGATCCGACAGCTCTTCCTGGTATGGTGGTCAAAGGACTGGCTGATACGATGAAGCAGGCGTGTGAGGATAATATTACCGAATACATTGCACTGCTTGCAATAGCTAACAAGAGAATTGATGAGATTCTCGAAAAGGAATCTGTTGAAAATGGAACGGCATTAAAAAATGTTTTAATGGCAGCTATCAAGAGTGATTTGAACAAAGGAGAGCAGAAAAACTTATGAAGAATCTGGTCAGCCTTGGTCGTCACCCGGTCAATAGCCTGCAGGTCGGCCAGATGATCCGTTTCCGCTCCCGGAATTTTGTCCAGGAGATGGTGCTGACGATCCGGCGGCTGCAGTGGCTGAAGGATAAGGTCATTATCTCCGGTGACGAAGCAAATGATGTGGTACTCAGCGTGTATGACTGGGTGGAACTGGTGAAGGAAGAGAAAGAGGCAGTGTAATGACAGTGAAAAAGCAGGTGTTCGGCAGCCGAGAAGCATGGTTGCAGGCGAGGCGGAACCATATCGGCGGCTCTGATGCGGCGGCCTGTGTGGGAATGAGTCCTTATAAGGATAATGTCCAGCTCTGGGAAGAGAAAATGGGCCTGGTCGAGCCGGAAGATATCTCTAACAAGGATTATGTCCGGTACGGCACGGAGGCGGAGAAACATATCCGCGCTCTGTTTGCTCTGGATCATCCGGAGTACACAGTGTCCTACGATGAGGATAACATGTTTCGCAATGACCGATACCCCTGGATGCATGCTTCACTGGATGGTGAGTTGACTGATGAGCGTAGTCGGCGCGGAATCCTGGAGATTAAAACCACAGAGATTCTGCAGAGCAGCCAGTGGGAAAAGTGGCGCGGCAGGATCCCGGACAATTATTTCTGTCAGATACTGCATTATCTGGCGGTCACCGAATGGGATTTTGTGGTGCTGAGAGCGCAGCTTAAGAGCCAGAGAGCCGGCGTACTGCTGATTGAGACAAGAGATTACATAATCGAGCGGGAGGATGTGGAGGAAGACATTCAGTGTCTGGTGGATGCGGAGCGGAGCTTCTGGGAATATGTCCAGAGTGGATGCCGTCCGAACCTCATCCTTCCGGCAATATAAGGAGAACAGCATGGAACTGAAAATTTACAGTCCGCAGGATGCGGGATTTATCCAGAAAATTGACTGGAACTTCGAGGAGCTGAAAACAGAGATCAGCGCGGTGGCGCAGGAATATGAAACCTCTGTTTATACGGATGACACAATCGGTGATGCCAAGGCAGACCGGGCGAAGCTTAATAAATTCAAGGATGCCCTGACCGGCAAGCGTACCGAAATCCGCAAGAAGCTCCTGGAGCCGGACGAGCTCTTCGGGCAGCAGGTGAAGGAGCTGACCGGGATCGTACAGAAGGCCATTGATAACATCGATGGCCAGGTGAAAGGATATGAAGAGCGTAAGCGCAATGAAAAGTTGGACAAGGTCCGGGAGTTTTATGAGGACAACATTCAGGATCTGGCGGAGTATCTGCCGTGGAATCGTGTCGTGAAGCCGGAATATGGCAACGCTTCTAAGACCATGAAATCCATCAAAGAGGAGATTCTGGCGTTGATCCAGAAGGTTGCTGAGGGCATTGCCATCTTAAATGAGGTAGACAGCCCATATGCCGGAGATATGAAACGGGTGTTTTTAGAGTCCTATGATATTGGCGCTGCGATGGCAGAGCGTAACCGTCTGGAAGAGGATGAGAAGCGCCGAAAGCTCTACGCAGAGCAGCAGGCGAAGCTGAAGGCCGAACGTGAAGCAAAGCGGCAGCAGGATGCGGAGCGGGTGATGAGCGCCGGAAGACAGTCAATGCCAGAAACGGCAGCGCAGCCGTCACAGCCGCAGCAGAGCATTCCAGTAATGGAAACCGTGGAAGATCCGGTGCATGTGCTGGACTTCCGGGTATATGTAACAAAGTCCCAGATGGAGCGGTTAAAGAAGTTCTTAAATGAATCCGGTATCCGGTTCGAGCCGGTACCGAAACAGTAAAGGAGGATATTACATTATGGCAGTAGGAAACAGTTTAGCAGCAAAGTCGCAGAAGCCTGCGGAACAGAAGGTAGAGTTTGAGGTAGCCGGAGAAAAGGTGGTTCTGACGCCGCAGACGGTGAAGAATTATCTGATTAGCGGTGATAAGGATCGTGTCTCCATGCAGGAGGTCGTGATGTTTATCAACCTGTGTAAGTATGCAGGTCTGAATCCGTGGCTGAAGGAAGCGTACTGCATTAAGTATGGAAATGAACCGGCAACCATGGTGGTCGGCAAGGAAGCGTTTATGAAGCGTGCGGAGAAAACTCCGGGATACGACGGATTTGAAGCTGGCGTGATCGTGCTGTCTGGCGGGGAAGTTATTTACCGCACTGGAACACTAAAACTGCCGGAAGAAGAAATCATGGGCGGTTATGCAGAGGTATACCGGAAAGACCGTTCTCATCCGTACCGCATTGAAGTTGCTTTTGACGAATATGCCGGAAGAAAGAAGGACGGCAGCTTGAACAGCCAGTGGTCGAAACGGCCGGCAACCATGATCCGTAAGGTTGCCCTGGTACAGGCACTTCGCGAAGCATTCCCGGAGACCTTCACCGGTCTTTATACAGCGGAAGAGGTCGGGACAAATGAACCGGAAGCAAATTCTTCTGATGTTTTTCTTGGTGAGCAGGATGTAGCAGCGATTCCGCAGCAGGATCCGATCGGTCAGACTGCAGTTCCGCAGCCACAGTCAGCTGAGGCAGAGAACATCGAAAAGGATTTCTTTAATTAATCGAAAGGAGTAGTACATAATGGCAAAGTATATGAGCCTTGACCGGTTCGCTGGGGGGGCCTTGCTGGAGCGTTTTAATCTGGCCATGCGTCAGATTGTCCAGAACATTGCGGATACCAATGCGGATCCGCAGAAGGCCAGGACCTTGACAATCAAGCTGACATTTAAGCCGGATGCCGGACGCAGTGTAAAAACGTCCATCGCAACCAATGTCAGCCTGGCTCCGCCTCTGGCGGATGAAACCATGATGCTGATCGGCAAGGATGCCCGGACCGGTACGGTACAGATGAGTGAGATTGATGATGCAAGCCAGGCAGTTTCCGTACAGGGCAGCATGATTCCGGTAAAAGCCGAGGTTGTCCCACCAGCTCCACCGGTACAGGCATTTGATCCGGAAACGGGTGAAATCTATGAGACGGAAGCGCCAAAGCAGCAGGCACCTATTGATTTAAGACAGATGTAAAGGAGAACAAATATGTTAGAAGGATTAAAAGAAGCGTTAGGCTATGTAGTGGAACTCGGAAATCATGCAGCTGAGACTGAGGTGGTCGAGATTGCGGGCAAGACCTATGCACGTAGCGGCGGTGGAAGTCTGAAGCGTTATGATGCAGCGGATTATGCGGAGCCGGTAACGGCATCCACGCTGACAGCACTCTCTGATTATATCGAGAACTGCAGTGAGGAGTTCCGTAGTCGCAAGATGATTATTCATGTGGTAAGTCCGACGGATGTGCGTCTGGTATCTATCCTGGATGCCGATCGCAAGCGTGAGGTACTGTTTAAGGCAGAAGCCATCGTGTCAGAGTTTCGCTTTGACCGTTGGTACGATCAGGAAAGCTTTATGATTGGCCTGCAGGCAAATTTCCAGTTGACTCCGGATTTGGATGTAATTCTGAAGCTGGCAGGGAATGTCGAGAAAAAGAATAACGCAGCTTACAGTGATGACGGCAGAACCCAGATTGTAACCATGCAGACCGGCGTAGCAACCAAGGGTGATGCACTGGTACCGAATCCGGCAAGATTAAAGCCGTTCCGCACCTTCCAGGAAGTAGAACAGCCGGAAAGCAATTTTGTGTTCCGGATCGGTGACGATGAGGAGCCGACCTTTAAACTTGTCGAGGCCGAGGGTGGCATCTGGCGCAACGAAGCAATCCAGAATATCAAAGATTATCTGGCAACCTTACTGGCTGACATGCCGAAGGAAATCCAGGACATGATCACCATTATCGGTTAATAAAGTTACCTCTGCGGTTTAATGTGTCACGAACATGAATGCCGCCGGTACTGCCCCGCTGACTTTACGGCGGGGCATATAAAGAGAATATAGGAGGGCACCATGCAGAGAGACAGCATGGTTTTTTACAGAAGCTTCCATGAAGCAACCCGGGAGCTGCCTCCGGAGATTTATAAAGAGGCCATGGTGGCTCTGATGGATTATGCGCTGGATGGCAGGATCAATGAGGTATCTGCTTACGCAAATATGTTTTTGCAGATGGCAAAGCCCCAGGTGGACGCCAATAACCAGCGTTACATAAATGGCAGCAAGGGCGGGCGGAAGCCAGAACCGAAATCAGAAAAAGGTGAAGTTCAGAAAACCAAACCCGAACCGAAACGGAACCAAACTGGAACCAAATCCGAACCTAATGTAAATGTTAATGTAAATGATAATGTTTTAAAAGAAAACACCCTAAAGGGTGTAAAAGAAAAGCGCTTCGCGCCACCCACCCCGGAGAATGTGAGGGGATATTGCCGGGAAATGGGGTACACGAACGTGGATGCTGAGCGTTTTGTGGATTTCTATGCCGCAAAGGACTGGATGATCGGCAAGAACCGGATGAAAGACTGGAAAGCTGCTGTCCGTAACTGGGCGCGGCAGGATCATTCTTCAGCGGCAGGGAAGCAGAAGAAAAACGCATTTTTGAACTTTGACGATCGAGGTACTGACTACGATGCCATGGTGGCTGAAGAAGCCAGGCGGATGATACAGGATAGCGGAGGTGGTACGGATGAACAGCACTGAGAAAATGGTCCTGGAGCTGCATGCTGCAGGAAAGTCTATCCCTGACATTGCTGCCCGGATTGGAAGAACAGAGTCCACGGTGTACATGTATCTGAGTCGGCATGGGCTGAACCCATCTAAGTGCAGAAAGCGGCCGGAGCTGGGCATAGGATCCTGGAGAATCAAACAGGCCCGCAATAAGGCCCGTGTCGGCAACCGGATCCGCGTCAAAAGCGTGAAGACGGTAGTGCTTGGAGATGAAAATGCGAAGCTGATCAGCGTGTCGGTTCTGGCCCGCGTGATATCCACGGCAAGTAAATATTTTTGCCTAGTGGAGTTGCCGAGTGGCACACGGGAGTGCATCCTGTGGATTGATATGGTTGGGGAGAATCTGGACAGATACTGAGGGAGAGGAACATGGAGGAAGAGAGAAGCACTGCTGTGGAAGTACAGCAGGATGAATGTGAAGATTACGTGGTTGATGTTACGACCGCGAGCAGCTGGTATAAAAATGTGAGTTACGATGATGCGAAGATCTTTATCCGGACAAACATCGAATCGGCGGCACGGAGCTTTATTGCCATCGGATATTATCTCAAACTTATTCGGGACGGCGAGCTGTACCGCGAGGAGGGTCATGAGAACATCTGGGATTTTGCAATGGCGGAGTACGGTATCAGCAAATCTACAGCCAGCCGGTATATGAGCATGAATGACCGGTTCTCCCTGGACGGCAACAGCCCGATCGTGGACCAGAAATACAAGGACTTTGAGAAGTCAAAGCTGCAGGAGATGCTGTCTCTGACGGATGAGCAGCTGGAGCAGGTAACCCCGCAGATGAAGGTCCAGGAGATCCGGTCCATGCGGCAGCCGAAGGAAATCCCTTACTTTGAGCTGGAAGGTCAGATGGATCTGGAAACAGACTTTCCAGAGGTGCTCCCGGAAGCGCCAGCGGTGGCTCAGCCCGCTACGATCCAAACCACGATGACGCTGGAGGAGATGATGGGCGGGGAGGAGCTGGGAGAGCAGCCAGAAAAGTTATCTGCCTATGGTACACCGAAAAGAGTTTATCCGGAAGGCAGTTTACTGACAGAGCCAAGCTGTGAAGGTGGACATTATTGTTTTTGCTGCGCGGAGATGGATTGTGATATCCGTGGAAAAGATTGTCAATGCTGGTATGCACCGTGTGGGAATCCATTTCCGTGCGAGATTGTTGCAGGAAGATCGTTGCATTTATTGACAGAGCAGCTGGGTGATAAGTGCCAGTTTGTCAATCATGATTTAGCATACCATTGTGCGGGTACCGGAGAGGCGGCACCGTGCTGTTGTCGGTGTAAAAATCCGTGTGAATGGGCATGCGAGAGGGTAACCACAGATAAAGGAGAGGAAGAGGTTGTTGCGACGTCGCAACAGGAAATACCATCATCGGTTTTGGAGACCGCTGCTCTGCCATCGGAATCCGCTGCCGAAAAGCAGCGTTCCGGGAAATGTCTGCATAATCCGCTGTATGATTGCAGCATGGCAGATGAGGATAAGACTATCCCAGGGACCGGCGAGGATTGCACGCATTGTTGCTGCTGGGAATGTCAGAAACATGGAGACTGTAGACTGGAGTGCTACGCTTCAGAGCGGCGAAAGTATCAGACAGAAGATGTGAAAACAGAAAAAGAGCTGGATCCGGAACCGATTGAGTATGACCGACATACCCTGGAGAACATGATTCAGGATGCCAAGGAAGCTCTCAACTTGATGAGCGACCACTGGAAGAAGAGCCAGCCATATACCTACGCCAAATATAGCATGATGATTCAGGCGTATGAGATGTTGCTGCAGACACATGATGCATCTGTTCAGGAGCCGGAAGAGGTTGAGCAGCCGGAGCTTCCGGTGCTTAAAAACAATGAGCAGCGCGCTGCCTTTATTGACAATTATGAGTCCTGGCCGTTATGGATTGAAACCCAGGAGACCGGCGAGCGGTACTATCGGTATAATCTGCCGGATGGAACCAGCTTTGTGGTAAAAACATATCACTCGATGCTGTATGACTATAAAGCGGGAATTGGGATGCGACGTAAAGAGGGGTACGGAGCAAACGAGCAGTATATCTTGGAGCCAGGCAGGTTCTTCCGGGACTGCAGTGCAAATCGATCGGCAATGATCGAAAAGCTGAAGGAATTACAGAAAGGGGAAAGGTGATGAATAGATTAACTCAGAAGCGGGTAAATGAAATCAAAACCGGTTACTGGTCCGCTAGTAAGAAGGATGAGCTGGTGACGAGACTGGCAGAGTATGAGGACACCGGGTTGAATCCGGAAGAGGTGCTGCGGCTGAAAAAGAACGCAGTGCAGTGGATTCCGGTGACGGAGCGGCTGCCAGAATCAGGAAAGTATGTTTTGATGTCGTTTGAGAATTTTACCCTTCCTGCAATCGGGCGGTATGAGGTAAATGATGAGGGTGACGGAGCTTGGTATCTTGGCGATAATGACGAAGGAGATACATGCAGCAGCATGGGATTGTTTGTCAATGCCTGGATGCCATTGCCGGATCCGTACCGGGAGGTGATAAGCTATGAGAGCAAGAAAATGTGATAGATGTGGTCGTTTTTATGATCATTACCAGGGCGAGAAGATGTTCAAAAAGACTGGTAAAGCGAATGCTTTGCGGCTGATTGATAGATACGAAGATAATACTGCCATGTCAAGAAATGCCTACGATTTTTGCCCGGAGTGCATGAAGAAACTGGAGGAGTTCATTGGAATTGGAGGTGCCGATGTACAAAAATAATGAGGGCTATCCGGATCCGACAGCAGGCCGGGCAGTCCGGAAGGCAGACAAGCCGCCGGAGGATTATAAAAAAGCTATACATATGATGATCTGTGCAGCAGAATGCTTTGGCTTTAGCGTGGAGGGCAGGATTGTTTTAAGAGATAACAAAACAGGGCACGTGTGGCCGTAGGAGGTGTGGTAGGTGGCTGTGACTAAAAGATACAAGGTTTACCGCCGTGGTGAGCTGATCGGTGAGTACACCGCTGTAGATGCCGCTGACATGCTTAAGTACACGACTGGGACAGTCCGGACGTATGCCAGCGGTGGTAACAAGCTTTATGGCGAGTATACGTTTGAGGTGGTTGTAACGGAGCCGCTCAGCAAGGCAGACAAACTATGGTCCAAATGTGATGAGTGGTCAAAGGAGTGGGAACGGACGCGGCAACAGTTATTGAGTAGCGGTGTGGATCTGAGCCGGTATGTGCTGAAACCGGTGCCAGGATGGAGGTGATGCAACGTAATGAGAGTAGATGGATTCTTTTTCCTGAAAATGATGATGGGATTGGCATTATTTTTAATGACATTTTATCTAGGGTTCAGCGTGATAAAACGAGGAAAAGTTGAACTGCATGAATATGTCTGGATGTGGGTGTTTTGTCTTTGCTGGACATTGGTGTTTTTCTTAAAAAGATAAGGCGTGTTGGAGGAGGTGAATCCATTGGACAAGCAGATTTTGAAAGATTACATAGATGCCTGCGCCCAGGTCAAAGAGACCAAGGAAGCGCTGTTGAAACTTCGCAAGGCCAAGAAGCGGCGGGAACTGGATGCGGTGAAAGGATCCTCGCATGAGTTTCCTTATACGGCTCAGACCTTCCATATCGAGGGGATTGCATATCCGTTGATACAGGATCCGGGTGAGGAGGACCGCCTGGAAGAGGTCCTTCGGGAGCGGCTACGGAATGCGGAGAAGATTAAGCGAGACGTGGAAGCGTGGATGAATACAATCTCGATGCGGATGCAGCGGATCATCCGGTACAGAATTTTTGAGGAATTGGAGTGGAATGACGTTGCAATACGAATGGGACGTAAGGCAACTGCAGAGAGTGTAAAGAAAGAGTACCAGAGATTTATGAAGGAATCCTAAAGTTCGTCCTAAATGTCCCACATGTCCCAGATGAAAGTGTTATAGTGTAGCATGAAGCCAAAGGCATACAGCTTGCGGCTTCTGCCTTTTGATTATTTGTTTTGAGCGCGCCGCACATTGGCAGTCCACTTCATGGCTACGTTACTGCCTTAACAAAACTGTTCTCCTGGATCCGGAGAATGAAAACCATCAAGCAATTGGTGCAAGCGGCGCTGCATGGATTGCACTTTTACTTTCTCCCTGCCGGGTGTAACAGCCTGGCGGGGAATTACCCGCAGAAGCATTGGTGGGCCTGCGTAGTGCACCGCGGCACTGGCTACGTAGGAGTGGGGTTCGAGGCCTCCGCTGCGGATTTGGTTGGCAGTCACCGATTGCAAACAGCTGCAGCGCGGCTTCACCCGGTCGTGCACTATTGCGAGGTAGAGCAGTCTGGAAGCTCACCGGGCCCATAACCCGGAGGTCGCAGGTTCAAATCCTGCCTTCGCTATTTACCAGAAGCCCCCGCTTCTGGGTAGGCTTTTAAGTTCATAGTGATTTCCTTTTTGGATGGGCACCTGTCGTGAGATGGGTGCTTTTCTTTGGTCATAATTTGAGGTATGATGAAAAGAAAAGGGGAAAGGGATGTGCGTATGAGGCCAATACCAGATTATTTATATCATTACACGAGTTTGGAAACATTAGCATTAATATTGAAAAATAGAACTATACGTTTTAATTCATTAAAAAATATGGATGATGCTGAAGAAGTAATTACAGCAAATTCTCCATATTTGGGAAAATATTGTTTCGTTAGTTCTTGGACAACAGATGAAGAAAGTATACCTATTTGGAATTTATATACTGAGGGCATGAAGGGAGTGCGAATTAAATTAAAGTCGTACCCTTTTAAGAAGCGTAAGGCGAGGCTTTCTTTTTATGGAAATGGTATGGAGTTTGAAACGTATTTTCCTGAAGAGCTATTAAAGCACGATAAATTGTATCCGTATCCAACGGTTCCTTTTTTGAGAGAGGTAGAATACACGGATGATGATACCAAAATATTTCCTAATATAATTACAGAATTGTCCCGAAATGTTAATAATACATTTAATGCAACAGCAAATTTTAATGATATTAATCGATATAAACGAAAGAAATGGGATTTTTTGGAAGAATGGAGATATAGCATGGTTCTTTTGCCACATAATGAAAGAGGAGGCTTAACGTTAGATTTAACAGAAAATGGTAATGATATGCCCTTCTGGCATTATGATCTAAAAATGGATGAAGACGCATTAAAAGAAATAGAGATAATGACAGGGCCTAAAATGGGGTTAGGCGATAAAATATTATTGCGTTGTTTAGTAGAAAAATATTGCCCAACGGCAACTATTGTTGAAAGTAAATTAAAAATAAAGTAAAGTTATTAAGGGCCACCCCGTGTGGCTCTTTTCTTTTACCCAAAAAAACGAAACGAATGAGAGGTGGTGGTGCATGGCCAGAGCGCCAGATGCCAGAATGGAACAGGCAAAAAAACTGTTTCTGAAAGGCAAGAAACTTATTGAGATTTCTGAGCTTCTGGGTATCCCGGAGGGAACAATCCGGAGCTGGAAGAATAGATACGACTGGGACAACGCAACGTTGCAAAGAAATCGCAACGTTGCGAAACGAAAAGGCGGGCAGCCCGGAAATAAAAATGCGGTTGGTCACGGAGGAACTGGACCACCAAAAAATAAGAACGCAGTTACCACGGGAGAGTTTGAAACTCTCCTTTTTGATTGCCTTGATCCAGACGAACAGCGTTTGGCGCAGGCTGTTCCGGAAGATAAACAGAAACTTCTGATGCAGGAAATCCAGCTGCTGACTGTCAGGGAGCGCCGGATGCTGAAACGGATTGAACTGCTGCGAGGATCACTGGATGATTCGGGGACGGCTTCTGGAGATGAAAGTGGTATGACTGCAGTCAGCCATAAAAAAGGACTCGAGAAAGACAAGGAAACCGATCTCACGGAATACCGCGGGAAGTTGGGACAGATTCAGAGCATTGAGGATGCACTTACCCGTGTCCAGGCACGCAAACAGGCTGCGATTGATTCGCTGCACCGCTACGGTGTGGATGATGCCCGGTTGGAAATCGAGATGATGAAGCTTGATCTGGCAGCGTTGAAGCTTGGTGGTCAGGAACAGGAGATTGAGGATGATGGATTCCTGGATGCGTTGAATACAGAATCACGGAATCTGTGGGGTGATGCGGATGACGATTAAAGAGCGCATTGCCGGCATGAAAGAAAAGCTGCAGGCCATGAAACAGCAACGAGGAATCCTGACGAAGGTCCAGGTATTTCAGTTCCAGCCGTTTTCTCAGAGACAGAAGCAGATTCTTACCTGGTGGATGCCGGACAGCCCTGTAAAGGACTATGACGGTATTATCGCGGATGGAGCAATCCGATCTGGAAAGACAGTCTGCATGTCATTGTCTTTTGTGTTCTGGGCGATGGAAAATTTCAGCGGTCAGAATTTTGCTATGTGCGGTAAGACCATCGGCTCCTTCCGGCGAAATGTTCTGTTTTGGCTGAAGCTGATGCTTAAGAGCCGCGGGTACAAGGTTGCAGATCACCGGGCGGACAATTTGGTAGAAATCAGCCGTAAAGGTGTTACCAATTACTTTTACATCTTCGGCGGCAAGGATGAGCGTAGCCAGGATCTGATTCAGGGTATTACACTGGCGGGTGTCTTCTGCGATGAGGTCGCGCTGATGCCAGAGAGCTTCGTCAATCAGGCAACCGGTCGTTGTTCAGTGACTGGTTCTAAATACTGGTTTAACTGTAACCCGGATGGGCCGTATCACTGGTTCAAGGTAAACTGGATTGACAAGGCCATCGGGTATCTGGGCAAGAAAAAGGCTGCGAAGTTGCAGGAAGAAGCCAAGGCGAAAGGCGCAGAGCTGAATCTGAAAAAGCTTCTGTACGTACATTTCACGATGGACGATAACCTGAGCCTGTCAGAAGCCATCAAGGCCAGATACCGCAGCATGTACAACGGCGTATTCTTCAAGCGCTATATCGAAGGGCTCTGGGCGATGGCTGAGGGCATCATCTACGACATGTTCAGCCAGGACAAAAACGTAGTTAATGCAGAAGCAATCGCGGCTGAATACCGTCAGAGAACAGGGCGTGAGTTCTGGATCGGTGATAAGTATGTCAGCTGCGACTATGGTACCCAGAACCCGACGGCATTCCTGTTTTGGAGCAAAGGCGCGGACGGCAAATGGTACTGCCGCAGAGAATATTATTATTCTGGCCGGGATAAGGGCCGGCAGAAAACCGATAAAGAATTTTCCGAAGATCTGACGGCATGGCTTGCCGGAGAAGAAATCCGGGCAGTGATCCTGGATCCGGCGGCAGCATCTTTCAAGGCCCAGCTGGAGAAGGATGGATATAAAGTAAAAAAAGCGAAAAATGATGTTTTAGATGGAATCCGATTTGTGGCAACGCTGCTGCTTTCGGGTTCTATTTTTATTGATCAGTCTTGTGAGAATCTGATCAAAGAGTTTGCTTCTTACATCTGGGACGCAAAGGCAGGAGAGCGCGGCGAAGACAAGCCAGTGAAAGAACACGATCACGCACAGGATGCCCTCCGCTATTTTTGCTACACGATTATCCGCAGAGCTGGCGGCATGAAGATCTTAAAGTGAGGTGAAATAGATGGACATTGAAGTGATAAAAAAACTGATCCGGAAGTATCAGGTGGGGCATACGGACTTTGTAAGGCAGATTGCAAAGGCAAGGGCCTATTACCGGAACGAAACGGATATCATGTTCCCACCGTTAAAAGAGGAACGGGAGAAAAAAGAAAAGCCGCTTCGAAATGCGGACAACCGGATCCCGTTCAATTTCCACGGTTTGCTTGTCAACCAGAAAGCTTCCTACATGTTTACGGCACCGCCACTTTTTGATCTTGGAGAGAAGAAAGCCAACAAGGATCTGGTGAAGTTTCTGGGAGATAAGTATCCAAAGGTCTGTAAAGACCTGTGTATTGAGGCTTCAAACTGCACGGTAGGGTGGCTGCATGTCTGGTGCGACAAGAAAAGCACATGGAAATATGCGATAGTTCCGGCAGAACAGGTGATTCCAGTATGGTCTGACAGTCTGGAGAAGGAGCTTCTTGGAGTGTTCCGGAGCTACCAGAATATCGATGATGATACCGGCGACACTTATATCATCTACGAGTACTGGAATGAAACCGAGTGCGCGGCGTACCGCTTAAAGGCTGGAGATGAGCTGGACCAGCTGCTGCCGTATCAGATGTTTCTGGTGGATCCGATGCTTTGCGAATATGCTGACACCTACCGGCACGGTGTTGGCGAGGTGCCATTTTTCCCGTTCTTTAACAATAACATCGACACGGACGATCTGAAGAATATCAAGCCGCTGATCGATGTTTACTGTAAGGTCTTCAGTGGATTTGTGAACGACCTGGAAGATATCCAGGAAGTGATTTTTGTGCTGACCAATTATGGCGGTGCAGATCTGGGGCAGTTTCTTCGGGACCTGAAAGACTACAAAGCAATCCAGATTGAGAGCGAAGGTGATGGTGATCATTCCGGTGTTTCTACGCTGACAATCGAGCTTCCGGTAGAAGCCCGGGAGAAGCTTCTGGAGATTACCAGGAAGTGCATTTTCGAGCAGGGCATGGGCGTTGATCCGGATCCGCAAAATTTCGGTAACAGTTCCGGAGTTGCACTGAAGTTTTTATATGCTCTTCTGGAACAGAAAGCGGGACTGCAGGAGACGGAGTTCCGGCTTGGCTTTGGTCAGTTCATTCGGTGCGTTTGCCGTTTGAACGGTATTTCAATCAAAGATGATACCATTGTTCAGACCTGGACTAGAACCAGCGTGCAGAATGACCAGGAACTATCCCAGATTGCAACTCAGAGCAAGGGTATTGTTTCGGATGAGACGATTGTGGCGCATCATCCTTGGGTTGATGATCCGGAAAAGGAAATGGAACTGCTGCAGGAGCAGGAAGATGCAGGGACGGCGGAAATTTCAGAGATGTTTCCGAAAAATAAACCAGGCGAAGGTAAAGATGGCCAGGGTGGTGATGAGTGATGTCCTACTGGGAAAAACGCCAGGAAGAAACTTATAAAGCTGGAGAAATGACGGTTAACCAGTATTTCAAGGGCCTGGAGAAATCATTTAATCAGGCAAAGCAGGAACTGCAGAAGACAGTAGAGAGCTTTTACTGGCGTTATGCCGAGGAGAATGGTCTGACTTATGCAGCAGCTCAGAAGCGCCTCGATAAGATGGAGCTTAAGGGCCTGCGGGATTTCGTGGACAAAGCAATGAAGAACATCGGCAAATACAACCAGGATGTCAACAACATGTCCATCAAGGCCCGTATGACCCGTTACCAGGCGCTGGAGGTGCAGGTGGACGCAATTCTGCGGGAACTGTATGCGGTTGACTATCAGGCAGATGCCGAAGAGATGATGAGTGGGCTGTACCAGGAGACCTATCACCGCACCTGGTACGATGCGGACCGGTACTGTGGTTTCCATGCGCAGTTTGCCCAGATTGAGCCCAGAATGATAGAGACGGTATTGAAGTACCCATTCAATGGCTCTAACTTCTCTGATCGGCTCTGGAAGCAAAAGGAGCATCTGCAGAGCCAGCTGATGGAATCCATTACAACCATGATGGTGCAGGGCACTTCACCGCAGAATCTGGCAAAAGACTTTGCGAAGAAGATGCAGGCAAAGAAGTTCGATGCTTACCGGCTCCTACATACGGAAGGCTCTTACGTGATGAGCGAGGCCACGCACGCCGGATACAAAGAGGATGGCGTGGAGCAGTACCAGATTCTGGCCACTCTGGACAATAAGACTTGCGGAATTTGCGGGAGGCTGGACGGAAAGATCTATCCGGTGGCTGAGGCGGTGACAGGAAAGAATATGCCGCCCTTCCATCCGTTCTGTCGATGCACGGATGTTCCATATTATCCAGATACACCTACAGACGGCAAGCGGGCCGCGAGAGATGCAGACGGTAACAGCATCGAGGTACCGGAGAATATGACCTATGCTGAGTGGAAGAAAAAGTATTTGCATATTGAAAAGGAAAACGTCTCTGATATAATAAATTTAACAGATAAAGAGCAGCAGGCATTGAATCAGTATGTAAGTTTTGACTTCTATCCGATTAATGTTAAAATCAGAGAAGGGTTGCAGCTTACGGAACGGGAACAGCAGATGGTCAGCAATCTCGATGCAGCACTTGAAAAAATACCGCGGTACAAGGGAAGTCTTTCCAGGTCATTATATTTTGGACATCCAGATTTAGTAAAGAAATTTCTTGATGGTATTAAAATTGGCGGCGAAATAGGCTTTCAGGAGTTCCTTAGTACAACCTGTGGAGCTGAATTGTATAATCCGGACGGTGAAATACAAATTTTTATTCAGAATGCAACTAAAGGTCATGATATTACCAGTATTAACAAGAGGGAATTAGAGGTGCTTTATGAGCGGCAACAGGAATTCAAGGTAATGTATATGACCAAAAAGGATGGAAAATATTGGATTTTGTTGGAGGAATTGTAAATGAACGGTAAAGCAAAGCCATTTTCATCAAAGCGTTGGACGGATATTCCTAAATTTGTAGTTGTTGGACATTCAGAATTTACAGAAGAAGAGAAAAAAGAAAATGAACGAAAAATGGAAGAAATCATGCGATCTTACGGAGCGTTGGCGCCAAATGAACATGTTAGAAACGGAAAAGTAGTGAAAGAGTAGATACCATCGGTCATCTGGCTGGTGGTATTTTTATACTCTTTTTGTTGCGACGTCGCAACAGCAGGGAGGTGAGCACAAGAATGTATTAACCTGGTTCCGGCAGCATTATTGCCGGCACAGCTACCGCAAGCATTGGAGCCGGGCATCTGGCCAGTTCGGCGGATATGTAAAGCGCTGTCCGAAGTGCGGAAAGGAAAGTTGAGGCATGATTGATATCTACGCAGATGGCGGCTGTTTCTTAGGTGTCTGCATTCCTTATGACGTTATGCTTGATATCATGAAGGGCGATTTCGTTAAGGATTCAGATTTCATTGAATTTATGTTTCTGGACGGAGACAAGGGCGCGGTAAGGAAACGCAGCATTACGGGATTCTGTGAATCCTCAAATACGGAAGAAGTTTAAGGCACGCAGCAATGCGTGTTATTTTTATGCCCTGTCATAAGGCACAAAACTGGGCACTACTCTGCCGGGAGTATAACCGGCCAATCCCAACACCCGGAGAGCGGGAATAAAAATCTATGGAGGATAAGCACGATGGAATGGTTAAAAGCAATTTTGGAAAAGGCAGTGATCACAGATGGAAAACTGGATGTTGAGGCAACCATGAAGACCATCAATGCGGAGTTCCCGAAGCATGCAGTACCAAAGCAGGACTACAATGACAAGGTGAAAGAGCTGAGCACGGCCAACGATACCATCAAGGACCTGAAAAAGAACAATGCAGATAACGAAGATCTGCAGCAGAAGGTCAAAGACTATGAAATTGAGGTGGCAAACCTCAAAACAGCTGCGGCAAATACCAAAAAGGAATATGCCCTGAAAGATAAGCTGAAGGAGGCCGGCGCGACGGATGCGGATTACATCATCTATAAGCATGGCGGCCTGGACAAGTTTGTTTTTGACAAGGACGGGGCTCCGATCGGGCTGGAGGATGTGCTGAAGCCTATGAGAGAGGCATCTCCGCATCTGTTTAAGGCAGCCGGAGGTGCAGGTGGATACAAACCGGCAGGAGGCGGAAATCCTCCGGCAAGTAATCCGTTTGCGAAGGAAACCTTTAACCTGACCGAGCAGGGACGCCTGTTCAAACAGAATCCGGAGCAGGCCAGACAGATGGCAGCTGCAGCAGGAGTAAAACTTTAAGAAAGAGAGGAATTTTAAATGGCAGGAACAACTTTACAGGACGTTATTGTCCCGGAACTTTTTAACCCGTATGTCATCAATCAGACGATGGCGCTCTCCGCACTGGTGCAGAGCGGAATCATTTCCAATGACAGCACTTTCGATGCACTGGCTTCCCAGGCGGCACCGACCGTCAACATGCCGTTCTTCGAAGACCTGACTGGTGAGTCTGAGCAGGTTATTGAAGGTGCGGATCTGGAGGACAACAAGATTGCTTCCAACAAGGACGTAGCTGCAATCCTTCGCCGTGCTAAGATGTGGTCCGCAACGGATCTGTCTGCGGCACTTGCGGGCGCCGATCCGATGATGGCCATCGGCACTCTGGTGGCAAGATTCTGGGAGCGTGATATGCAGAAGGAACTGATCTCTATTCTGAATGGCGTATTCGGTACCATTCCGGCAGGTGGATCCGGAACGCCGGCAGCAGAGACCAGACTTGCATCTAATATCCTGGATATTACCGGCCTGAGCGGTACAAAGGCAAACTGGTCCGGCTCTGCGTTTATTGATGCGGAGCAGAAGCTGGGGGATGCGAAAGCGCAGCTGACTGGCATCTGTATGCATTCTGCGACGGAAGCCTATCTGAAGAAGCAGAATCTGATTGATACCGTACAGCCGTCCAATGATGTTGCATTCGGTACTTACCAGGGTAAGCGTGTGATCGTAGATGATGGCTGCCCGGTATCTGATGGTACCTACACCACCTATCTCTTCGGCAATGGAGCCGTGGCTCTTGGTAATGGTAATCCGGTTGGTTTTGTACCGACTGAGACTGACCGTGCAAAGCGCAAAGGCTCCGGCATTGATTATCTGATCAACCGTAAGACCATGATCCTGCATCCGAGAGGAATCGCATGGCAGAATGCGGAGGTGGCAAAGACAGAGGGACCGTCCAGAACCGAGGTGGCAAACCCGAAGAACTGGAAGCCGGTTTACGAGCCGAAGCAGATCCGTATTGTGGCATTTAAGCATAAGCTGGGTTAGGCGGTGATGATATGACAAAAACGGAGATGCTGGCGGCTGTAAAGGCCAATCTGAATATCGATGATGACATGAGAGATCTTGGCATCTCCGATGTCATCCTTCATGTTTGCGATTATTGTAATTTGAGCCAGGATGATATTCCGGATCTGCTGGAGCCGTTTGTCCGGAAGAAGTTTAAGGGAATCATTGACTATGAGGCTGCTAAGGGAACTGGGTACCAGCAGGATATATCCAGCATCAAAGAAGGAGACGGAACCATCACATACGCCACAGACAGCGGTAATAGCCGTGAGGGTATCTATGGACTGTCTGATTCAGATAAAACGGCCCTGCGCCGGTTCAGGAGGTTGAGAGGTTATGCTTAATCCATACGCAGTTATGTACGATTCCACGATGGACGTTTATCGATATCAGGATGCAAAGGATGATGACGGCTATGATTCATCTGGAGAGTGCTGCATTGCATCTGGTGTGAAGTGCCGATACAGCATTTCCGGACAGAGTCTCGCCGGAAGTCCGGCGCCATCCCTGCAAGCGAGCAATCAGCTTTTCTGCGGACTGGAAATAGATATCCGGGAAGGAGATAAGGTTGTGGTTACGCTGAGAAACGGACATCAGGCCAAGCTCCGGGTCGGAGAAGTGCACCCTTACAGCTTCCAGTACCAGTGTCGGGTGGAAAGGGATGAGAAAGCATGAGCAGTTCCAATTACCGACGGAATAAAGCTTTTATCGATCAGTTCCGGAAAGAACTCAAGGCTGAGATGGATGATCTTTCAGAGGTGGATGTAAAGGTACTTAACCAGACTGTAAATGAAGGTATCCGGTGGTTAAAGGAGCGGACACCGACTGGCATCCATCCGAACCCGGTTACATTCAAAGTAAAGAGCGGACCCAAGGCTGGAAAAGTTGTCAGCTTTAAAACAAAGGATACCATTGTGGGCGGTCTGCTCAAAAAATCATGGAAATCTGCTCCTGCTTCAAAAAGCGCATCCGGAGTAAAGAAGGTATTGGTCAACACGGCGGAGTATGCTTCTTATTGGAACTATGGGCACCGCATTGTACTGCGTAAAGGCGGACCGACGAAAGGCTTTGTGAAAGGTACATATTTACTGGAAAAGGGTGTATCTTATATCGACAGGCGTCTTGTTGCATTGTTTGAAGCGGAGGTGCAGAGAATCCGAAAGGAGCATGAGAGTGGGGATTGATATTTTATACAAGGCGATTGCTGCGGAGTGCCGGTCTGTTGTTCCGGAACTTAAAAAGATTTACAGGGATAATATTCCCCAGAATGCGGATGGACCGTTTATCCTGGTTCTTATCACTGATACGGATACAAGACGATGCCTTGCGAACCGGCAGCGCGTCAAACAGAGTTTTGATGTGCAGTATTTCCATGGTGAAGAATTGCAGAATCGCAGAAAAGAATGTGAAAAAGTCAAGCAGGAGATGCTTCGGGGCTTTGATGTGATCAGCGCCGATGGCATCTCTTTTTATGTGAAAGAGAAAAACGCAAATGTAACGGATGATGTTCTCCATTTGCTGTTCAGTGTTTCCTATGTCGAATACAGGGAGCCCGCGCAGCCGAAGATGGAAGAACTTGATAAGAATATTGAAGTGGAGGAATAAGCAATGGCAGGTACATGGGAAAGCCAGAATAAGGTGATTCCTGGGGCATATATCAATCTTCTGACTAATACGCCTCTGAGCATCACAGCAGGAGACCGCGGGACCGTTGTAATCGCTCAGGAGCTGTCTGTGGGGACAGATGATGAAATTTACGAGATTACTGCGACCGATGCAGCATATCCGAACAACGCAACGGCAGCAGATAAAAAACTGGCGGGTCTTGCCCTTCTCGGGGCAAAGAAAGTGCTTTTATATAAGCTTCCGACATCTCATGCAGATGAGCATCTGGAGGCTATGTTGGCAGCACTGAAAACTGTAGACTTTGATGTGCTGGTATATCCATACGCAAAATCCAGCACAGGGGCATCTACGGCGCAGCAGACAATCGCAACCTGGATTAAGTCCATGCAGGATGATGAAGGCAAGAATGTAACAGCGGTATTACCGAACTATGCCGCCGATTCGGAATATATCATCAACAGCGTGCAGGGGGTTACACTCTCGGACGGTTCCAGTCTGACTGCGTACGAAACTGCTGCATGGATCGGCGGCATTGCGGCCGGTGCCAGCATCACGAAATCCAATACGGCACAGAAGTTTGTCGGGGCAATTGATGTAACTCCGAGAATGACCAGATCAGAGCAGGAAACCGCAATCAAAGCGGGAAAGTTCCTTCTAGATGTGGATCGCAGTCAGAATGTGACAGTAGTTGCTGATATCAATTCGCTGACCACCACTACCCAGACGAAAGGGGACATCCTGAAGCAGAATCGTTCTGTCCGGACTGCATGTGGCATTCGCAGTGACATTCAGTCTGTGTGGGATGCCAACATCAAGGGCAAATACAATAATAATGCGGACGGCCGTTCAATCTTTAAGGGGATGCTGGTGGAGTATTTCACGGATCTGGAACGCCGCGGAGCTATCCAGAACTTTGATTCCGATAATGTAACGGTTGAAGCCGGCACGGCAATCAATGCGGTTCTGGTCAATTGTGGCGTGCAGCTGGTGGGCAGCATGGAACTGGCTTACATCAATGTAAATCTGAGCTAAGGAGGGCGATAAGATGGCAAATTATACGAAACTTGACGATACGCTTAGCGGATCGGAAGGAAAGGGATTTATTACCCGTGACGGCCAGAATCGCGAAATGTTTGAAATTTCAAAGGTTGACGCGCATATTACCCTGTCTGTTACAGAGAAAAAACTTCTTGGCCACCGCATGAAACAGCACAAAGTCAATGGGGCGACCGGCGAGGGTTCCGGAACGTTTTATTTCATGAATTCGGATGCGCTGAAGGAATTCATCAACTATAAGAAAAATGGCGTTTACCCGGCATGCACCCTGCAGTTTACAAATGAAGACCCGCAGTCTACCGTTGGACGTCAGACGGTAACTCTGTTCCATGTGATTTTCAAGACAATCCAGGTTGCATACCTGGAAGATGACAGCGAGGACCCGATTACGTTTGATGCTGATTTTACGTTTGATGACTGCGACTGCCTGGAGGCATTTCAGCTTCCGGAGAATATGAGATAGGAGACTGGCTATGAGTGAAGCGAGAGATTTATACGGATTTTTACATCCGGAAGTTACTCCGGAGAAAGAGGTTTTTGTTTCTGACAGATTCAAAGGAAAGGACGGCAAGCCAATGCCGTTCGTGATCCGTCCGCTGGAACAGGAAGTCTGCGACAAGGTTCAGAGAACCTGTGTTAAGACTGATAAGAAGGGCAACAGTGAGTTTGACCGCTTTAAATATGTGGATGAGATTACAGCGGCTGCTGTAGTATTCCCGGATCTGAAGAACGCTGACCTGCAGAAAGCTTACGGGGTTCTGGGAGAGGTGAAACTTCTGAAAAAGATGCTCTATACCAATGAGTATAATGCCCTGGTAGAAGCTGTTCAGGATCTGTCCGGCATGGATGATGATTTTGATGATCTGAAAAATGACGCAAAAAACGAATAAAGCAAAGTGATCCGGAGTTTATCCTGGCGCACTTTGCGCTACAGAAATTGCATATTCTCCCGAGCGAGTTGTCTGAACTGACTCCCCGGGAGAAAGCTTTTATTGCAGCCAGCTGTGAATTGCGCGTAGAAGCGGAAAAACGCGCTGCGAAAGGGGTGAAGTAGGTGGCAAGATTAAGAGCAACGATCGAACTGGCCACGAGTGGCTTCATATCCGGAATCAATAAAGTGTTGAGTGCCTCTGACCGTGCGGCAAAATCCGTGGAGGACGTCAGTACAGCAGCCGACAAGGTTGAAACCAGTCTGGATAAAGCCGGAAAAAGCGGCAAGAAGGCAAAGGAAGGCTTTGAAAGTGCCGGCGAAGGCGCGGAAAAGGCTAGAAGAAAAGTTAAAGGCCTGGGTGATGAAGTCGATAAGACAAAGACCAAAGCCGAGAAAGTAGCCGGTGCTCTTGGAAAGCTTTTTGCGGCCAAAACAGCACTGGATGCGGGAGGCAAGCTTTTGAGTGCATCCGATAGATATATGAATGCAAATACCCGTCTTGGCCTGATCAACAAGGACAATGCCGGTAATGTAATCAATCCCAATCTGCAGAACGATGTATATGCCTCTGCGCAGCGATCCAGAGCATCGTACGAAAGTACGGCGAATGGTGTTGCAAGCCTTGGCTTGAATGCGGCAAATGCCTTCAAGGATCAGAACGAACTGATTGGATTTGTCGAGTCCATCAATAAGCAGTTTGCAATCGGAGGTACTGAGGCAAGTGCGGCAGCCGGTGCTATGACTCAGCTGACGCAGGCCATGGGCTCCGGAGCTCTTCGTGGAGATGAGCTGAATTCGGTTCTGGAAGCTGCGCCGAGTATTGCCCGTAACATCGAGAAATACATGGGATGGGCAGAAGGCTCCATTAAGTCATATGCGGAAAAAGGTGCTTTATCGGCGGAGATTGTAAAGAACGCGCAGCTGGCCGCGATGGATGACATCGACCGGCAGTTTAATTCCATGCCATTAACCTGGTCACAGTTATGGACTCAGGCCATGAATGCGATTCAGAGGGCATCTGCTCCGTTTCTGCTGGCATTGAACTGGATAGCCAATAACATGGATATCATTGGACCGATTCTGCTGGGAATCGCGGCAGGATTGGGCGTATATGCCGCATTTACTTACGGGGCGGCAGCAGCACAATGGGTGCTGAACGCGGCAACGGGAGTGTGGAATGCTTTGTGTATGATGAATCCGGCGGGATTGATGGCAATCGGTGTTATCGTGTTGGTTGCGGCGCTTTATGCAGGAGTGGCAGCATTTAATAAAATTACAGGATCTTCAGTTAGTGCAACGGGAATTATAGTCGGTGGTTTATATGTAGTTGGGGCATTAATTGTGAATTTAGGGCAAAGTGCGGCCAATATATTTATCGGCATATGGAGTGCTGGCTGTGCTGTAGCGAGCAATATTCAGACAGCCTTCGGTAATTCTATAAAAAATGTTCAATCATTTTTTTATAATTTGCTTGCAACGGCAATCGAAGTGATTGGTGGTATTGCTCAAAAACTCAATGCTCTTCCGTTTGTGAACATCGATGTAGTTGGACTCACTGGAAAAGCAGAAGCATACAGGGCAAAAGCGCAAAGCATTGTAAGCCAAAAAGGATCTTATCAGAGTATTGGAAATGCCTTCAATAAAGGATTCAGTACTTATGATACGTTCCAAAATGGATGGGCAAAAGATGCTTATGGTAAAGGCTACTCAAAAGGCTCTGCTTTGGCTGGAAAGGTTTCTAACTTGATCAGCGGCGGTGGAATCGGTGGTATGAATTTTGGCAATATCCCTGCAGGAACTGGAACAGCCGGTAATCCAGCGGCCGTAAAAGGCACTGGAAAGAATGGCAGCATGAATGTAAAGCTGGAAGATGAGGATATTGATTATCTTCGGGAACTGGCTGAACGTGATTATGTTGCCCGCATTGCGCAGAATACCCTGGCGCCGAATATCCAGGTCACCTTTACCGGAGACATTAACCAGGAGATGGATTATGAGAAGATTGGTCCGGCAGTTGCGCAGATTCTGCAGGATGAGATTGACACAGCACCGGAGGGATTGTACTGATGAGCTACAGTGTATATTTGAAAATCAGTGGAAAAAAGTATAAGCTTCCGGTGAATCCGGAGCAGATCAAGAAAACGCAAAAGCTGAACGCGGAAAAGTACCAGGTACTGCGCGGGGAACAGGTTTGCGTTCCAACCTATGCAGAATTGTGGAGTTATGAATTCAGTGACTGCGAGCTGCCGCACCGCGATACCCATTATATGGAACCTGGTAGTGATGCGGATCCGGATAAGTACATTCGGGCCATAACAAAAGCCCAGAAGAATAAACTGCCGGTTCAGCTGATCTATTCGAATGGAGTGACTGATGATGAATCGGTAAAAGTTCTGATTGAGTCCTGCGGCATCACGGAAAAAGCGGGAGAGGAAGGAGACAAATACCTTTCTCTCTCGTTTTTGCAGTATAAGGCACCGAGTAAGAAATATATGGCAGTGGTGACACCTACAGCTACAGTAGCGCAGCCACAGGTGCAGCAGCCTGTCAACCCTGCTGTAGAACAGGGAAAGACATATACGGTTCAGAAGGGGGATACGCTCTGGAAAATCGCAAAGCAGTTTTACGGCAATGGAAGCCAGTACTCGAAGATTGTGAGCGCCAATTCGGATAAGATCAAGAATCCAAACCTGATTTATCCGGGACAGGTGTTTTCCATACCGGCTTAAAGGAGGAAGATTATGCAGTTATGCGTTGAAAATAATGGACAGATTTATGAAATCTCCGAACTTTGTCTGGATATCAGTTGGAAAGATGAACTGAACAACGGCGCTTCCATTCTGGAATTTTCTTACCTGTATGATGGTGAATTGATGATTCAAAAAGGTGATGTAGTGAGACATGCCAACGCCAGTGAAACAGATGGGATTTTTTTCGGTATAGTTTTCCGGGTCAGCATGGGAGAAGACCGAAAGGTGAAAGTGAAAGCCTATGATCAGCTACGCTACGGTAAGGCAAAAGACATCATTACTCTCAAAGGCGGTCAGGACGATATTTGTACCGTCACGCAGAACATGTGCAAGTATCTCAATCTGAAGGCCGGCGCAATGCCGGCAGTGGCTTATAAAGTGCCGTCCGATAAGGTTAAGTACCAGGATACCTGGATTGATGTGATCTATGGATTAATCAGGGATACGCTTCTCAATACCAAGACTGCAGAGAATCCGCAAGGTGAGTGGTATCGGCTGGCGGATGTGTATGGAGAGATTCGACTGGATAATCTTCGGGATCTACAGCTTCCGCTCGTTCTGGGGGATGCGTCCCTTGCATATGGGTACAGCTGGGAAAAGTCCATCGATGATAATTTTTACAATATCGTAAAAATATCCTGGATGGACGAGGCAAGCGGCAAGGCCCAGACAATACAGGCTTTTGACCAGGAAGCTGTGAATCGGTATGGTAATCTGCAGTACTATGAGCATGTATCAGACAAGAGCACAGATACTGTAAAGCTGCAGGAAAAGGCAAAGAAACTTTTGCAGTTGTATAACCATGAAAAAGAAACCATTAAGCTCTCCTGCATTGGGGATCATTCTGTCCGGGCCGGCTGCAGTATTTATGGCAGTGTAGCAGATATTGGACTGAACCGGCGGGTGATCGTAAAAACAGTTACTCACAAATATATTCCTGCACACACAATGGAGCTGGAGGTGATTGCGAATTGATTAAAGAAATCAAAACGATTGTGGATGGATTTTTAAATTCTGTGAAGCTTCCGGCTATTTTAATCGGCACTTATGACGGAAACGGAGTCCAGGTGGATTCTCGTTTTACCATTCCTTCTGCACAGCTTTCCGGAAATATGAAAACGCTTTTGAAGTCCGGAGATAAGGTCCGAATGCTTGCATCGACTGGATGGGAGGAATTTTATGTGCTCGAAATCATCGGAAAGAGCGTAGCATTGAAGGATGAAATAAAAGGGGAGGCGCTGAAATAATGATTTTGACAACAGAAACACAGATTGTTCAGCAGAGCTTTTCCAACCGGTCTTACAATGTTTCTCAGACGGTGATACAGGGGCATGTGAAAGATCTTGAGGCATTATCCCAGGCAATTCATAAGCGTTTGTCTACACAGCAGTTTGAATATCCTATCTACAGTTTCAGCTACGGTGTTGACTGGAGAGATCTGATGGGACAGGATCCAGAATATGTCCGGCCAGAAATGAAGCGGATGATACAGGAAACACTTCTGGAAGATGACCGAATTTCCGAGGTGGACAATTTTTCTTTTGAATTTTCCGGAAATGTCTGTAGGTGTACATTTGATGTAGTGAGCATTTTCGGAATCACAAGAGAGGAGGCGGAGGCTAATGTATGAGGATATGACTTATGAAAATATCTTACAGGGGATGCTTAACCGCGTTCCGGATGATATTGATAAGCGCGAGGGGAGTGTGATATACGATGCTCTTGCTCCGGCGGCATACTTTCTGGCAGATCAGTATTTTCAGCTTGAAAACTTTGTGGATCTGGTGCTTCCTGATACAGCACTTGGCGAGTATCTGGACCGTGCGGTGTCAGCATATGGGATCGACCGGAAACCGGCAACAGCTGCAGTCAGGAAAATGACTACATCCGACCCTGTTGCCATCGGAACACGTTGGGGAATCAATGGTCTGGTTTATGTAGTGAATGAAGAAGTGACGGAAATGGAATATGTGGTTATCTGCGAAACAAGTGGTGAAATTGGAAACCAGTATTCCGGTGAGCTGCAGGCATTGTCGGCAGTATCTGGTGTAACAGCAACGCTGGGAGATATTATTACTGCTGGTGTAGATGAGGAAAGTGATGATGCGATGCGGGCAAGATTTTACGAAAAGGTACGTCTGCCGGCAACATCAGGAAATGCTTATCACTATCAGCAATGGGCACTCGAAGTATCAGGAGTTGGGGCGGCTAAAGTGTTTCCACTTGATAATGGCCCTGGAACTGTGGGAATTCTGGTAGTGGACAATGATATGTCAGTTTCAGAGGGACTTCCGGAAAAGGTGGCGGCATATATAGAAACGGTCCGGCCCATTGGAGCCACAATAACTGTTTCGAGTCCGACAAGCCAGAATATTGAGATCAGCGCCAATGTGCTGCTGGATGGAAGCAAGAGTCTGGATGATGTGAAGACTACATACGCATCAGTCTTAAAAGAGTTTTTGAAAGATACAGTGTTTACTTCGTATCGTGTAAGCTATGCGAAACTTGGCAGCCTGCTCCTGGATATACCAGGTGTGGAAGACTTTGACACTTTTGTGCTGAATGGTGGAACGGGAAATGTAATAATTGGCGAAAAACAGATTCCGGTTCCTGGTAATGTTAATCTGGTGGAGGTGAGAACAGTTGGACTTGACTAAGGTATTGCCGCCATACTACGACCAGAATGTTTCGATGCAGACCCTTCAGAAAATTTTATCACAGGTCACTGATGACTTAGAGAATGGATTGAGCAGCACGATATCGGAGTGCTTTGTATCGACAGCATCAAAATTACTCACGAGATACGAGAATCTGCTGGGACTTGCGGTGGATGTATCGAAGTCGGAAGAGTTCCGGCGCGAGAGAATAAGGGCAAAAATCTCCGGAGCCGGAACTACAACAAAACAGATGATCGAGGATGTGTCAAGAAGCTACTCTAATGGCGAGGTTGAGGTTGTAGAAGATAACGGAAATGGCCGTTTTATAGTCCGTTTTGTCGGCATGCTTGGTATTCCAGGAAATATGGCTGATTTAAAACTGACCATCGAAGAAATTAAGCCAGCACATCTTATGGTGGAATATGAGTATATCTACAATACCTGGGAAGATGCTAATGTGCTTACCTGGGAAGCGGCATCAGCGTATACGTGGGAAGACATAAGGACGGTGAAGTTATGAGAGAAACAGAGAATTTAAAACTGAAGATGCCCGAGAAGAACGAGTATATCAATATTGCTGATATTAATGAGAACACAGAGAAGATTGACAATGAACTGGCAAAGAAGGCAGACGCGTCCGGAGGTGACATCTCAGAAACTGTGATCACGACTGTGGAGGCATCTCAGGCTGAGTATCCGGTGCCGGCAGCAGGAGACAGTGTCAAGACAGTCCTGGGTAAGGTGCAGAAGTTTTTTACGGACATCCGGAACTGGATGACGGGCGTGTGCCTGTTGGGGCAGATTGTAAATAACTGCGTCACGGACAATGCTAAACTGCCGTTATCGGCGGCGCAGGGTAAGGTATTGATGGACCTTTATAATGTGCTAAACACCAAGATGCCGACCGGCAACAAAAAAATTTACTTTGACGGCAACATACAAACCTTTGGTGTTAGATCAGGCGAACACGACCTTAACAATATTTATTTGGATTTTTTGGACAAAAACGGGACTCATTGTTATATTGGATTCATGACGGAAGGTACTAAAGGCGTTGTTTTCTATTCCGGTAATAAGCTTATTTGGAAAATTACTGTGTAACGTCAGTTAGTTGCACATGTATTGTAATTTTAAAGTGTGCACTTTACGAAAACCCCGTTTTAATCGGACGTTTTTCAGCTTAATGCCATGTCACAACAGACGTTCCATGTTGCTGAAGCCCTATATATAATTTATACGCACTACCATCAATAGCGATGTAATAACAGTCCATGTTCGTCGGAGCTGTTTTGCCGTAATAATCACCATTTATACACAATGTTCTTCCATACCCGCCACCGTTACAACACATGTTTTTTACTGTTAAATTACCCACTTTTTTCGCATTGGTGTTTATCTGCTTATGAGCATCAGCGTCCCATGTATAACTATTCCAGACAA
>ERZ773142.337-NODE-337-length-48966-cov-14.3334_pt1 | contig 48966 bp, 57 predicted proteins | sample MGYA00580853_ERZ773142 | MGnify/ENA primary metagenome ERZ773142 (study PRJEB29015, sample SAMEA2737862) | human gut metagenome | biome: human gut; feature: human-associated habitat; material: faeces | place: China | collected 2012 ... | reverse complement strand
TCTTGTGAAAATATTTTTTATTTATATTGTTCGTTTCACTAAAAATGACAAACTCGGACTTTGTCCTCAGACAGTGTCATTTTTCAGCGTTCAACTCACTGCATAAATTACAAAAATATTTTCAATATTCTAAAATTTTATTTTTATAAATTAAGAAGTGCAACAGCCTCTTTCTTTATATATATAATATTTATGATTGTTTTTTAGATTTCAGAGTTGAGTAAAGAACAGTTCCTAAAATAATAATTCCTCCTAGAATAACTTTAAAATTTGGAATTTCGTGTATAAGAACAGCTGCCAAAATAATTCCGTACAGTGGTTCAAGGCAAGTTATAATACCAGCTGTCTGAGTTTTAACATATTTCATTCCTCCAATAAATAAAGTGTGAGGAAGAGCTGTAAAAATAGTTCCAAGGAGTATAGTAAGCCATATATTTGAAATAGATATAATAGGCTGTGTTATAAAATAACATGGAATTAAAAATAATGCAGCCATGCTTTGTTCATAAAAAGCAATCATAGCTCCACTATAATCTTTTGTAAATTTTCTGTTAAGTACAGAAAGAAAAGCATATGTAAATCCAGAAAGTATTCCAAGAAGAGCTCCTATGGTCATTTCATTTCCAAATTCAAATTCTGGAACAACAAAAAATATTCCTACGAATGTAACAATGGCAGTTATAATATCAGAAATCTGTATTTTTTCTTTGAAAAAATATGGTTCAATAAAAGTAACAAATACAGGAAAAGTTGAAAATGTTAAAAGTCCTATTGCTACAGTTGAAAGTTTTATTGACTCATAAAATGTTGTCCAATGCACAGCTAGAAGAAATCCTAAAAATAAAAAAGAAAGATAATGTTTTCTGTCTTTTAAGCTGGTATTTTTCCTTGTGATTTTCATATAAGTAAAAATTGAAAATGAAGAAGAAATAAGTCTTCCTAAAACTAAAATTGTACTTGGCAGAGTAATAAGTTTTCCAAATACTCCAGTAAGTCCAAAAAGAAGGACAGCAAAATGTATTTGAAGTAAGCTACGGTTTTTATTGTCAAGCATGGTGTTTAATCTCCTTGAAATGATATATTGTTTTTATATACATGATAAGTAGGATTGTATACCAGAAATCTTATTTAGTCAATAAAAAAATCTCCCCTTAAAAAATAACTTAAGAAGAGATTTTTTGCTGTTTTATTTAGTGAAAAGAAGATTATACTAAGTATGGAGAAACAATTTTATTAAATTCGTCCTCTTTTGTACTTATATATTCTCTGAAAGGCATTTCATTTTTATTAAGTTCAATAGCAAGGTTATTTATAAATTCAGGAATCTGTCTCATGATAAGAGTTCCAACTTTTTTTCCAAGTTCAGTTTTTTCTCTGCTGAATATTCCTCCTATATATAAATCAAAGACATCTTCAAGGGCATCTCCTATTTTTCTTTTTCCTCCTGCAAATCCTATTTCATTAATTTGATGTCTGCTACATGAGTTTTGACAACCTGAAATATGAATAGAAGGAAGATATTCATCAGGAGTATTATTTTCTTTAAGGTATGTAAGAATTTCTGAAAGAAGTTTTTGACTTTGTTCTATACCCATTTGACATGTTGGTATACCAATACAACTTACACTTTGTTGAACTTTTGATTTCATTCTTATATCTTTTGTAATATCAAGAAGTTCTTCAGCTTGTTTTTCATTAAGATTTCTTACATACATACTTTCATTCATACTTAATCTTACTTCTTTGATATCATATTTTTCAAGAAAAGCTGTTATATTTTCAAAATCTTTTTTAGGAAGTTGTCCATTTAATGGATGTATAACAACTGTGTACATATTATCTTGTCTTTGATGAATAAGACAAACTGTTTCAGGAAGTTTATGTGAGTAACTTTCTAAAGTTTCAGATAAAACAACAGGAATGTTTACATCAAGATTTCTTTCTGCTTTTACTTGTGCAAGATGTTTTTCATAACATTCAAGGAAAGCATCAGTTCCCATTCTTCTTGGAATATATCTTGTTCTTGCTTTGGCTTTATTTTTATAATCTCCTTCTGCCATGAAAAGTTGTGTCATAGCTTCAACATGGTAAAGTATATCTTTAGGTTCTATAAGTTTATTATAATGAAGAGAGACTCCAGGATTTGCCCCAAGTCCTCCAGCAAGAAAGACTCTGAAATATGGTTTTCCGTCTTTTATAGTAGCCATAAATCCAAGATCATTTAAAGTCGCATTTGAATCATCTTTGTCACTTGAAGAAAATGCAATTTTTAATTTTCTAGGAAGTTTATAAGATGTGATTTGACTCATTAAATATTCTCCAGTTTTAAGAGCAAAATCAGTCACATCAAAATACTCATTTTTTTCTACTCCAGATAAAACAGAAAGAGAAACATTTCTAGGGAAGTTTCCTCCTCCTCCACGAGTATATAATCCATGATCAATAGCTGTTTCCATAATGTCACACACATCATCAATTCCAAGGTTATGAAGTTGTACAGCTTGTCTTGTAGTAATATGTATGTTTTCTACTTTATATTGTTCTGCAAAAGATGAGATAAGTCTCATATGTTCTTTGGAAATAACACCTGAAGAAGTACGAAGTCTTATCATAAAACTTTGTCCTCCTCTTTGAGCATATACTCCCATTCCTCCAGAAGCTCCTTTGAAATCTCCCACAGAAACTTCTTTGTTAAAAAATCTATGTCCTAATTCACGGAAACTGCTTATTTCAGATTTAAGCATTTCATTATAATTTTCCATATTTGACCTCCTGATATGTCATTTAATTATCATCTTAATTATACAGCATAAATTCTAGAAAAAACAGATTTAAAGATATTATTTTTTTTTATAAAACGATAAAAAAAACTAATTTATAAGTAATTTAAAAAATATAAAAATAAAAATATTTGACAATCAAAATAAAATAGAATATAATAAGTTCAGAAATAAGAAAAATATATAAATTAAAAATAAATATAAGAGATGGAGGAAAATTATGAAAACAGGAATTTTTTATGGAAGTACAACAGGAACAACAGAAAGTATTGCAGAAAAAATAGGTGCTTTACTTGGAGCAGATGTAATGCCAGCTGCTGAAATTGAGAAAGTTGAAGATTATGATTTTGTAATTTTTGCAACATCAACTTGGGGAATGGGAGATCTTCAAGATGATTGGCAGGGAGCTTTAGAGATTCTTGTATCTAAAAATCTTTCAGGAAAAAAAGTAGGTTTTATAGGAGTAGGTGACCAAGCTTCTTTTGGAGATACATTTGTTGATGGAATAGGAATTATTTACAATGAAATAAAAGATAAAGGAATAACTCTTGTAGGAAAGACATCAGTTGATGGATATTCTTTTTCTGATTCAAAAGCAGTAGAAGATGGTGAATTTATAGGTCTTGTAATTGATGAAAATAACCAAAGTGAATTAACAGATGAAAGAATTAAGCTTTGGGTAGAGAAGGTAAGATAAATTATGAGCAGTGAAAAAAGAAATGAATTAAGTGTATTTTTCCATATGCTGTATGAACTTAATAAAGGATTAAGAAATCTTGCTCTTTTAACAACTACTGTGGAAAATAAAGAGCTTATAGAAGATAGACTTGAAAAATGTGGTTATGAATGTATAATAGAAGAGCTTAAATCTGGATATATTAATATTTTCTTTGGAATAAAAGAACCTATAGATGTTTTGAAAAAATTTAAGAAGAATTCTCTTAAGGATTTTACTCCTGAAGAAGATTTTATTCTTGGAATTCTTTTAGGATATAATACAAATCAGCAATGTAAGAGATATCTTACAAGAAAAGCTGGATAAATAAAATATTCCATTAATACCTGAATATATAAATTATAAAAAGAGAGGAATTGAAATAAATTTTCCTCTCTTTTTATTTTATAGTTTAATTTTATAAGAAATGAACTCCATGTTTTTCATATGCTTCAACCATTTCTTTAGGCCATATAGATGCTTGAACTTCTCCAATATGAACTTTATCAAGGAAGAAAAGACAAATTCTTGATTGTCCAATTCCTCCTCCAATTGTATATGGAAGTTTTCCTTCTAATAATGCTTTATGGAAAGGAAATTCTTTTCTTTCTTCAGCATTTGCAAGTTTTAATTGTTTTGCAAGACTTTCTTCACTTACTCTTATTCCCATTGAAGAAAGTTCAACAGATCTGTTTAAAGGAGGATACCAGAATAGAATATCTCCATTTAATTCCCAGTCATCATAGTCAGGAGCTCTTCCGTCGTGTTTTTCTCCTGAGTTTAAAGTTTTTCCAATCTGAGAAATAAATACAGCTTTATATTCTTTTGCTATTGCGTGTTCTCTTTCTTTTGGAGTAAGATCAGGGTATCTGTCTTCAAGTTCCTGAGAAGTAATGAAAGTAATTTCTTCAGGAAGTTTTTTAGAAAGCTGAGGATATTCTCTTAAAATATATTCCTCTGTTTTTTTGAAAGCTCTAAAAATATTTCTTACAATATGTTGTAAAGTTTTAGTAGTTCTTTCTTCTTTTTTTATAATAAGTTCCCAGTCCCATTGGTCAACATAAAGAGAGTGGATATTTGAAAGATCTTCCTCTCTTCTTATAGCATTCATATCTGTGTAAAGCCCTGTATGCATAGGGAATTGATATTTGTAAAGAGCCATTCTTTTCCATTTAGCAAGAGAATGGACAATATGATAATTTCCATCTTCAAGTTTAGTTGTAAAAGATACTGGTTTTTCATAACCACTTAAGTTGTCGTTAAGACCTGAATCTTCTCTTACGAATAATGGAGCAGAAACTCTTGTTAGATTTAATTCATAAGATAGTGCTCTTTCAAAGAAATCCTTTACTTTTTTAATACTTACCTCTGTTTCAAGAAGGCTTAATTTGTTTTCATATCCTTCTGGTACTAATACATCTTCCATAATTCCACCTCTTTATAAATAATTTTTTATATTCTGAAATTAAAAAAGTCATCTGATTTATACCCAGATGACTTCAATTATACTTTGTTATTGGAGAAAGGGCATAAATCATAATTAACATGTCAAAATGGATTTGCCCTCATTTGAATTATATGAGTTCAAACCCCTTTAGATTGCCATTATTATTTATGATTGATGCAATAATAACTTTCATCTTTTTTCCTCCAGAATAATTTCATGTTTATAGGTTATAACATTTTAGTTAAAATGTCAAATAAATTTTATTTTTCAGCTAAAAGTTCTTCAATTTTAGGAGCTATCTCTTCAGGAGTAACTGTAGGAGAATATCTTTTTACTATATTTCCGTTTTTATCAACAAGAAATTTTGTAAAATTCCATTTAATTTCTTTTCCCATTATAGCATGTCCTAATTTTTCAAGCTTTTCTTTAAAAGAAGTAGTTTTTTCATTTTTAATTTCTTCCTGAGCTTTTTCTTTTAAAAATGTATATAAAGGTTCTGCATCTTTTCCATTTACTTTTATTTTACTGAAAGTTTTAAATTTAGTTCCAAATTTAAGCTGACAGAACTGAACTATTTCTTCATTTGTTCCTGGAGCTTGGTTTAAAAATTGGTTACATGGAAAATCTAAAATTTCAAATCCCATATCTTTGTATTTTTCATATAGAGCTTCAAGTCCATCATATTGTGGAGTAAATCCACACCCTGTAGCTGTATTGACAATAAGAAGAACTTTATCTTTATAATCTGACATTAAAACTTCATTTCCTTTTGAATCTTTTACTTTAAAATCATAGATAGTCATAGTAACACTCCTTTTTAAAAATTATATGTATAATTTATTATATCATATTTTCAAGAAATACATAAAAAATACTTAAATAAGAAAATTGTTGGACAGAAAAATTATCATGTAAATATTTTAGTTTAAGAAACTGTTCTATAACAGTTTCTTAAGAATAAAATTTGACAAATTTGAAATAAAATACTATATATTATTATATAGATAGTGGAATAAATTAGTTTACAGCATTCGGATTTAATATTAAAAATATTTTTTCAAGACATAAAAGTAAAATTTGAATTTGAAAAAATTTTTTATTAAAAAAGTATTGAAAATTCTAAATTTCTGATAAAATATTTTTTTCCACAACAAAAAAATATTGCTAAAATGCATAACATGGGGTATTCTTATAATGAGATACTGATTACATGGCTTTTAAGAAAGCCAAAAAACTTGTTTTTATAGTAGTGAATAACATTCATACTTGTAGGGAATAAAACTTATTAAAGGGGGAATGTATGGAAAACAAAAAAAGTAGCTTCATAGGATTGGTACCATTTATAATTTTTATTTTGGTTTATTTAGGAAGTGGAATGTATTTCCAAGCTAAAGGTGTAGAAATGGCATTCTATCAACTTCCAGCACCAGTTGCAATATTTATTGGAATCATAGCTGCATTTGCACTGTTTAAAGGAAGCATAACTCATAAGTTTGATTCTTTCTTAAAAGGATGTGGAGAAGAAAATATTATTATAATGTGTATTATTTATCTTCTTGCAGGTGCTTTTGCCAGCGTTTCAAAATCAATGGGTGGTGTTGATGCAACAGTTAATTTTGGATTAACTTATATTCCAGCTCAATATGTAACTGCAGGTATGTTTATTATAGCTGCCTTTATTGCAACAGCAACAGGAACTTCAGTAGGTGCTGTAGTTGCTTTAGGACCAATAGCTGTTGGTCTTGCAGAAAAAGGTGGAATCAGCATGCCAATAATTCTTGCTGCTCTTATGGGTGGAGCAATGTTTGGTGATAACTTATCAGTTATTTCAGATACAACTATAGCTGCAACAAGAACTCAGGGTGTTGAAATGAGAGATAAATTCAGAGTAAACTTAACATTAGCATTGCCAGCAGCAATTATTACAGTAATATTATTATTAATGTTTGGAAAACCAGAAGTTATACCTGAAGTTCAAGAGTATAGTTATAGTATAATTAAAGTATTACCATATGTTCTTGTACTTGGATTGTCTCTTGCTGGAATGAATGTTTTCGTTGTATTAACATTAGGAATTGCTGTTTCAGGGGCTATAGGATTTGCTTATGGTGAATTTACATTCCTTAAATATGCACAAGGAATATATGCTGGATTTACTGGAATGACAGAAATTTTCTTGTTATCATTATTAACAGGTGGACTTGCAGTAATGGTAAGAGAAGCTGGAGGTATAGACTGGCTTATAGAAAAAATACAAAAAATTATGACAGGTAAGAAAAGTGCTATTTTAGGTGTAGGTCTTTTAGTTGGACTTATAGATATGGCAGTTGCAAATAATACAGTTGCTATTATTATAAGTGGACCTATTGCTAAAAAAATTAGTAATCAATATAAGATAGACCCTAGAAAAACAGCTACAGTTCTTGATGTATTCTCTTGTATAGCTCAAGGTGCTATCCCTTACGGAGCTCAAATGCTTATTCTTTTAGGATTTACTCAAGGTGCAGTAAGCTTCTTAGATGTATTCCCATTATTATGGTATCAAGGAATGCTTCTAATATTATCAATTTTATCTTTCTTTATCCCATTTGCTGATTATTATATTAATAAAAATCCTTGGGACTGGAGCAAAGAAGAACTTGATCTTGATTAAAATAAGCTAATAAAAAATTGTATATTATATAAAAAGAGAGTATAAATTACTCTCTTTTTTCTTATATTTTCATTTTAATATTTTCATAAAAATAAAACTCTCCAGTAAAGCTAATTACAAAGAGAGTTTTTTATTCTAATAATATTTAAGCTTAATTTTTATTTAAAATATTTACTGCTTCATTTAGAATATCAAGAGCCAACTCTTTTTTACTCTTTTCACCAGTAGAAATTTGAGTTGTATCTTTTCTGATGATAGTTGCAGCATTATTACTGCTTCTCATAACATGAGCATCATTTGCAACAATCATATCTAAGTTTTTCTTTTTTAATTTTCCAAGAGCATTTTCTAAGATATTTTCAGTTTCAGCAGCAAAACCTATTAAAAATTGATGAGTTTTTTTCTGCCCCATATTAAAAAGAATATCTGGATTTCTATCTAATTCAATGATAAGATCTCCTTCTTTCTTTTTAATTTTTTCTTTAGCACATACTTTAGGTTTGTAATCAGCTACAGCTGCGCATGCAATCGCAATATCAACACTATTAAATCTTTCCATAACAGCTTCATACATTTGGATAGCTGTTCTTGTCTGAACAAATTCTTTAAGACCTTTTGGAACAGGAAGATTTGTAGGCCCTGAAACAAGGATAACATTTCCTCCTAATTTTATTGCTTGCTCAGCAAGAGCATATCCCATTTGCCCACTTGAATTATTACTTAAGTATCTTACAGGATCAATCGGTTCTTCTGTTCTTCCAGCTGTTATTAAAATTGTTTTTCCTTCAAGAGTTTTTTCTGTTTCAATAAAAGAATCTTCTAAAATTTCAACGATATCATCTTCATTTTTAAGACGCCCTTTTGCATTTACATTACAAGCTAAAAATCCTTCATCAGCTTCTATAAAGTGATAGTTTTCATATTTTTTTAATTTTTCTATATTTTCTTTTAATATTGGATTCTCATACATATTAACATTCATAGCAAGAGCAAAGTATTTTGGTTTTGTACATGCTGATATAACAGTAGAAAGCATATCGTCAGCTATTCCATTTGCAACTTTTCCTACAATATTATAAGTTGCAGGAGCAATAAGCATTACATCTGCCCAATCAGCCAAAGAGATATGCTCAACTTCATACCCTCTGTTTATATCCCACATATCTACAACAACTTTATTTCTTGAAAGAGTTTCAAGAGTAAGAGGGGTAATAATTTTTGTTGCATTTTCAGTCATAATAACTTTTATATTATGCCCTTTTTTCTTAAGTTTTGAAATTATATTTGCAGTTTTATATGCAGCAATACCGCCACAGACACCTATTAGAATATTTTTCATTATTATACTCCTAAATTTTATAAGTTCTGAAGTAATCTTCAGTTATTTTTTTTAATTCTTCAACCATCGCCTTTGTAAATCCACCTTTAACAGATAGAGTTTCAAAATTAAAAGATGCCATTTCATCCATAAATTCTATGTTGTTATCTGAAAGATAATTTACAAATTTTCTGCTTTTTTTAAATATTTTTTGTATTCTTTCTCCTCTGCATAATAATATACGGTTATCCCATGACACTTCATTTTTATCACGGAAAGCAATGTATTTTTTCTTTGCAGCAGTATAATTTTTTATTTTTATAAATTCAGGAAGGTTAATTACAGATTCAAGTTCCTGAATAAATACTATGCCTGATTTTGTCAGAAAATCTTTAACAAGATTGAATTTTGCAGCTGAAAAAAATTCATCTATTGGAAGTTTGTATAAAAATTTATCTAAAGAAAATGTTTTTTCTTTTTCAGAATCTTCTTTTTCAAAAGAGTTAATTTTATTAAGAAATTCATCTTTTTCTTTTTTTAATTTATTATTTTCTTCTCTTAATGCCTTAAGATTTTTTTCAAGAAGTTCAACTTGCTTAGGAGGCATATATGTATCTTTTATAACCTGTGACTCTATTTTAAGTCTTTGTATTTCAACTTCTTTTTCTTTAATTATAACATTTAACTTTTCAATTTCTTTATTAATGTTGCTATCTTTGTCTTTGAATAAACCCTCTAATAATCCCATCAGACAAAACCTCCATTATTGATAAAGTATCTCTCTTATTGATTATAATTTATTTTTTATAAAACTTCAATCTGTTTTAAAAATAGAATTCTAAACTCTAAAGGCTGAAAAACTCTTCAAGATATTTTGCAACGCCGTTGTCTGTATTTTTAGGAGCTCTGTTCTTTATTTTTTCTTTTAAAGAATCAAGTCCATTTTCCATTACAACAGGATGTCCTACTGCTTGAAGCATGTCAAAGTCATTTTCTCCATCTCCAAAAGCCATAATATTTTCTAAAGGTATATTTAATTTTTGAGAGATAAGTTTTATTCCTTTTCCTTTACTGCAGTCTTTATCAACTATATCAAGACATCTTGGCTGTGAAATGGTAATATCAACTAAATGAGAAAATTGATCTTTCATATCATCACGAAGATGTCTTATTATTTCAGGATCATCTTTAACAATCATCTTTGTCATGAAAGGAAATGTTTCTGCTTCCTTTAGTCTTATAAAATTAAATCCTGTTTCTATTGTAAGAACAGATTCTTTTGTTCCTTCATCTGTGAAAAGATTTTTTTGATAAAAACCATTATAAGTAACTTTTTTTTCTCTGAAATACTTTATAAGTTTTTCTATAACTTCACTGCTCATTACTCTTTCAAAAATAACTTCTTCATTTTTATTATATATATTAGCTCCATTATTGCAGATAAGATAAATATCATGTCCTATTCTTTCTTTGAAAGCTCTTACAGAACCTATTCCTCTTCCTGTTGCAATAGCAAAGTCTACACCATTTTCTATAAGTTTTCTTATAGCATTTCTTGTCTCATCAGAAATTTGGCTGTTTTGGTTTAGAAGTGTTCCGTCTAAATCTGATACTACTAATTTCATAAACTCCTCCAATTATTCTAAATGTTCTGATACTATTTTAACATTAATTTGATTTTATTAAAACAAAATATAATTAAATAAAAAATAAATTGACATTTATATATTTATCTGTTACTATTGTCTTAATATAATATGAAATTATTTCGGAGGAAGAAGATGTTATTTATTATTAGGAGAAACAGGAACAGATAATTATATAATTTAATATACTGGTTTCTTTTGATATGGCTGAATAATGACTTTATTCTTTTGTAAAGATTGGAAATTTTTCCATGAGCATAGATTGATTTATTAGCCAATAGTTTCACTATTGGTTTTTATTTTATGGTTATTACAGGTTTAGCTTGTCAAAAGCTAGACCTTTTTATTTTAGTTTAATAAAAAAATTTAGCATAGATTTTAAGGAGGAAAAAAATGTTTCAGTATCTTGATACATTAAAAGAAATTTTTATTGATGGAGCCAGATATAATTATATTATTCAAGGGCTTATTTTTTCTGTGGGAGTAACATTTTTCTCAGCAGTAATCGGAATTATTTTAGGAATACTTTTTGCACTTATGAGAATTTCAAGATTTTACCCTTTAAAACATTCTAAAAGATTTAAAGATTTTAATCCTCTAGAATGGCTTGCAATATGGTATACTGATATTATAAGAGGAACACCAGCAGTTGTTCAGCTTATGATTCTTGCTAATGTTATTTTTGCAGGGTTTAGAGATATGCCAGTTTTTCTTATAGCAAGTATGTCATTTGGAATAAACTCTGGAGCTTATGTTTCTGAAATTATAAGAGCAGGTATAGAAGGGCTTGACAAAGGACAGATGGAAGCAGCAAGAGCGTTAGGAATGCCTTATGGAACTGCTATGAAAGAAGTTATTATTCCTCAGGCTGTAAAAAAGATTCTTCCAGCTCTTGTAAGTGAGTTCATAACACTTTTAAAAGAAACTTCAATAGTAGGATTTATTGGAGGAGTAGATCTTCTTCGTTCAGCAAATATTATAACAAGCCAAACTTATAGAGGAGTAGAACCTCTTCTTGCTGTAGGTATTATTTATCTTATTATGACAGGTTTATTTACTAAATTTATGAGAAGAGTGGAAAAGGGGATGAAGGTAAGTGATTAGAGTAGAGCATTTATATAAAAGTTTTGGACAGCTTGAAGTTTTAAAAGATATATCAGTAAATATAAAAAAAGGTGAAGTTATTGCAATAATAGGACCTTCAGGAAGTGGAAAATCAACTTTCTTAAGATGTTTAAATCTTCTTGAAGAACCTACAGGGGGAGCAATATATATTAAAGATAAAAATCTTATGGATGATAAAACAGACATTAACCTTGTAAGAAGAAATGTAGGAATGGTATTTCAGCATTTTAATCTTTTTCCACATAAAACAGTTTTAGAAAATTTAACTCTTGCTCCAATGAAAGTAAAAAATATGAAGCAAGGAGATATAGAAAAGAAAGCATTTATGCTTCTTGAAAAAGTTGGACTTAGAGAAAAGGCTTCTGCATATCCTAATCAGCTTTCAGGAGGACAGAAACAAAGAATAGCTATTGCAAGAGCTCTTGCAATGGATCCTGAGGTAATTCTTTTTGATGAACCTACATCAGCACTTGATCCAGAAATGATTAAAGAAGTCCTTGATGTTATGAAGGACCTTGCTGAAGAAGGAATGACAATGATAATTGTTACTCATGAAATGGGATTTGCGAAAAATGTTGCAGATAGAGTTTTCTTTATGGACAGAGGAAATATTCTTGAAGATACAACTCCTGAAGAACTTTTTAGTTCTCCAAAACATGAAAGAACTAAAGAATTTTTAAATAAAGTTTTAAACCGTTAAAATTTTGTAAGTTATTTTATAAAAATAAATATTATTATTTAGGAGGCATGAAATGAAAAAAGCACTGAAGGTATTAAGTATTTTAATGTTAATGTTAGTTTTTGTGGCATGTGGGGGAGAAAAGAAAGCTGCAGAAGAAAAAGCTCCTATTTATGTAGGAACTAATGCTGAGTTTCCTCCGTTTGAATATCTTGACGGAGATAAAATAGTAGGTTTTGATATTGATTTTATCAATGCTATAGGTAAAGAAATGGGAAGAGAAATTATTGTAAAAGATATGAGCTTTGATGGACTTCTTCCAGCTTTACAAACTAAAAAAGTTGATGTTGTTGTAGCAGGAATGACTGCAACAGAAGAGAGACAAAAAACTGTTAATTTTTCTCAGCCTTATTATTCAGCAAATCAAGTTATAATTGTGCCAGAAGGAAATACAACTATAGCAGATTTTAATGATTTAAATGGAAAGAAAGTAGCAGTTATGCTTGGATTTACAGGAGATGTTGTTGTAAGTGAAATGCCTGGTGTTGAAGTAGAAAGATTCAATGCAGCTTATGCAGGTATTATGGCTCTTCAGTCAGGAAAAGTTGATGCTGTTGTTTTAGATTCTGAGACAGCAAATAATTATGTTGCTAAAAACAGTGGATTAAAAATAGCTGAAGGAAAAGGAGAATCAGAAGATTATGCTATTGCTGTAAGAAAAGAAGATTCTCAGCTTCTTGAAGAAATTAATGCTGCTATAGATAAAATTAAAGCAGATGGTACTTTCAGTGAAATAATAGAAAAACATTTTAACTAATATTTTATTAAAGAATAGAGAAGGAAACTGTAAGATTGCAGTTTCCTTTTTTGTTTTCTTTAAAAGCAGATTATAAATAAAATAAGAGCATTTGTTAATATAATTTGACTATTATGTATATAAAATAGAAGAATGCATACAATAAGCTATAAGGCAGTTTTATGATATATCTTATTAAGACTAGAAATAAATATAAGGTTAAAAGGAAGAATTAAAGTAATAAAATTCAAATTGAAAAAAGGAAATAATATAAAATAAAAAGAACTGTGTAAATTAATAATTTTAAGTTACTAATTTACAACAGTTCTTATTTTTTAATTATTTACTTTTTAATTAAACAAGTTTTTTCATTTCATCAGCAACGAATTCTACTTGAGTACCAACTATAACTTGAACATTTGTTTTATTAGGTTTTAAAACACCAGGTACAAGTTTTTTGATTTCAGCATCATTTACTAAAGAGCTGTCTTTTACTTCAAGTCTTAATCTTGTAGTACAGTTATCAACACTTATAATATTTTCTTTTCCACCTAAAAGAAGAAGAAGTGCTGCAGCAAGTTCAGCGTGTGATGCATTTCCAGAAACTGTATTTTCAGCTTCTTCTAAATCAGCCTCTTCTCTACCAGGAGTTTTGATGTTGAATTTAGAAATAGCAAAGCTAAATATTACATAGTATAGAACAAAGAAAATAATTCCAAGAACTATTAACATATATGGTTGATTTGCATTTGGATTACGAAGTGATAAGAAGAAATCAACAAATCCTGCAGAGAATCCAAATCCAGCCATCCAGTTAAATGAAGCAGCAAGGAATACAGCTATACCAGTTAAAACAGCATGAAGAAGATATAATACTGGAGCAACGAACATGAAAGCAAATTCAATAGGTTCAGTAACTCCTGTAAAGAAACTTGCAAATCCAGCAGCTAACATGATAGATTTGATTTTAGCTCTGTTTTCAGGTTTAGCAGTTTTAATAAATGCAAAACAAGCTCCTAATAATCCAAACATCATGATTGGGAAGAATCCAGCTTGATACATTCCAACATGGTAAGAACCAGCTACCGCTGCAGGAAGATCTGCATATGCTGCTGCAGGGTCTCCCCAGAATCTTCCAATGTCGTTAATTCCAGCAACATTAAACCAGAATACAGAGTTAAGAGCATGGTGTAATCCAACAGGAATAAGAAGTCTGTTAAAGAATCCATAAACTCCAGCTCCTACAGGTCCTAATTTAGCAATTCCTTCTCCGAAAGTAACAAGTCCACTGTAAATAACAGGCCATATATATAAAAGAATAAAAGATACAACAAGCATTACAACTGATGTAATGATAGGAACAAATCTTTTTCCACTGAAGAAAGCAAGGAATTTAGGAAGTTCTAAGCTATGGAATCTGTTATATAATTCTCCAGCTATAACCCCACAAAGGATTCCAACGAACTGGTTGTTTATTTTTCCAAATGCAGGAGAAACCTGATCAGGAGAAACACCAGTCATTTGTGCAACAGCACCAGCAGAAAGTAAAGTAGTAACTACTTCAAAAGCAACTAACCCAGCAAGAGCAGCAGCTCCATTTTTGTCCTTAGATAGTCCAAAAGCAACACCAACAGCAAATAATATAGGCATATTGTCTATTATAGCAGCTCCTGCTTTAATTAAGAATGCAGCAAGTTGGCTGTTTCCTCCCCAACCAGTAGGGTCAATCCAATATCCAATACCCATTAGAATAGCAGCAGCTGGAAGAACTGCAACTGGAACCATTAAGGCTTTACCAATTTTTTGTAAATAACCAAACATAAAATTTCCTCCTCAAAGTTAAATTATAGAATTTTTATAAATATACTACCTATACTTTATTTTACTTTAAAATAGAAAAAAAGCAAGCATAATTTAGGCACCTTTTATAAAAAATGTACAGAAAGTAGCAGAAAACTATTGTAAAACAACACTTTTTGTTAAATTATTTTTTCAAAAAAATTTTTAAAATTTTTGAAAAAATGAATTTATAATTCATATTTTATTTCATTTTTCCTTCTAAAATTTAAAGGATAATTGAGTTTTAAGAATATTTTTTTAATTAAATGGGAAAAAGAAACTCCCACAAGTCTTATTTCATTTCTGTATTCAATATTTTCTATAAGATTAACTACGATTTCAAAAAGGTCTGTCTTATTGTCAGTGGGAGTAGAAAGATGTTTAGATCTTGTAATAGAACTAAAATCTTTATATTTTATTTTTATATTAACACATGAACATAAGAAATTTTTTTCTTTAAGTCTTTTGTAACTTTTTTCAAAAACTGCAGTATATTCTCTTTTTAAATCTTCATCTGTTTGGAGAGAAAATCTATATGTATTTTCATTTCCAACAGAAGCTGCTTTTCGCTCTTTTTTTACAGGCCTGTCATCAAGTCCTCTAGAATAATAATATAAAAGAGAACCTCTTGATAATCCAAAAAGAGAAATAAGTTCATGAAGAGAAAAGTTATATATATCTTTAGGTTTAAAAATATTGTTTTTTTCAAGTATAGGAATAAATTTTTTACCAACTCCTGGAATTATACTTATACTTTTATTAGAAATATAAGCTGTGAATTCTTTTGGAGAATTAAATATATAGAATCCATTGGGTTTATTACAGTCACTTGCTATTTTAGCAGTGAGCTTGTTATAACCGATTCCTACAGAACATGTAAGTCCTGTATTTTTAAAAATTCTTTCTTTAAATTTTTTTGCAAAATATTCTTTAGAAGGATAATTTTCTATAATACTTGTAACATCAAGAAATCCTTCATCAAAAGCGATATATTCAACTTTATCAGTTACTTTTTCTACAAGAGTATGAATATGATTAGATTCAGCTGCGTATTTTTTTTTGTTACATGGAAGAATAATAAGTGAAGGATAAAGTCTTTTTGCTTCAGCTGTGCTCATAGCAGAATGTATTCCATATTTTCTAGCAGCATAGCTTGCTGTAGTGACAATGCTTTCTCCTACAACCAAAGGTTTGTTCTTTAAACTTTTATTATCTCTTATTTCTACAGAAGCATAGAAGGCATCCATGTCATAATGAAGAATAACTCTTGGCATTTATTACTCCTTTTTTAAAAATATTTACAGATATATATTATCATAAAAAATAGATAATTAAAAGGTAAGCTTTGGTTTTTTTTAATTATGGTATATACTATAAAGTGGAGAGATAAATTTATCTTTTTGGAGGGTGCTATGAATAATAATATTTTAAGCATTATTAAAAATGTAGAGGATAAGAATGGAAATCTTATCTTCCAAATTTTTGTAACAGATGCAGTTATTCTGCTTATAAAAATTATTTCTTTCATTATTATAATGTATGTAGGTAAATTTTTTGTGAATGCAGTTGATAAATATGTAGATAAAATATCTATAAATAAAATAGATGCAGGGGCAAAACAATTTACAAAATCTTTTGTAAAACTTGGAATATATGGAATATTTTTTCTTTTTGCTATGCTTATGTTTGGATTTAAAGAGCAGTCAATTATAACAATGATAAGTGCTATAAGTTTAGGTATAGGTATTTCTTTAAAAGAATTTCTTTCAAATTTTGCAGGGGGAGTCGTAATTTTATTTTCAAGACCATTTACTGTGGGAAATTTCATAGAGATGAATGATGCAGTTGGAGAAGTAAGTGAAATAGGTGTATTTTCTACATGTATTAATACTCTTGACAGCAGAAAAATAATAATTCCTAATAATGTTGTTATAAGTAAAAATATTACAAATTATGATGCCAATAAATACAGAAGGATACAGCTTACTGTTCCTATTGCATATGAAGCAGATCCAAGAGCTGCTGTATTAGAACTTCAGGATATCACAAAGACATTTAAAGGGATAGAAAATGACAGAATACCTTTTATAAATATAATGTCTTATGGAAGTTCTTCAGTGAATATAGAATATCTTGTATGGACAGAAAATAAAGGATATCATGATTATTATAATGTTCGTGGAGATCTTATGCAATATATTATAAAAAGATTTGCAGAAAAGAATATTGAAATTCCATACAATAAATTGGATGTTCATTTTTATAATTATGATGAAAACAAAGAAAAATAAAAATTGAAGGAAAAAAGAATTGTTTTATGATATAATCTTACTGTTTTTAACAATATATTTTAAAACAGAAAAGAGGGATTTAAAACGATAGACTTAACTAATGGAAATCCAACAAAAAAGATGTTAAAATTTGCTCTTCCTGTGTGTCTTGGAAATATTTTTCAGCTTTTTTACAGTCTTGCTGATACAAGAATAGTAGGAAGTACATTAGGGGAAACTTCTCTTGCAGCAGTGGGAACAACTACTTCCATAAGTACTTTGCTAATAGGGTTTCTCCTTGGGCTTACAAATGGTTTTGCAATAGTAGCAGCTCAAAAATTTGGAGAAAAAAATGAAAATGAAATAAAAAAAACGGTTGCAGGGACAATTTTTCTTGGAATTTTAACAACAGTAATAATTACAGTTATAAGCATATTTTTTCTTGATAATATTTTAAATTTATTAAATGTTTCAGATGCTCTTTATTTACAATCAAAAGCATATATAAAAGTCATTCTTTTTGGAATAACAGTTACAATGCTTTATAATGCTTCTGCAGGAATATTAAGAGCAGTTGGAGATACTGGTGCTCCTTTAATTTTTTTAGTACTATCATGTGTATTAAATATTTTTCTTGATTTTTATTTTATTCTTGTTCTTAGAACAGGAACATCAGGAGCAGCTTGGGCTACAGTAATTTCACAAAGTATTTCTGTTTTCCTTTGCTTTGCTTATATGTGGTTAAAATATCCAATGTTCAGGATAAAAAGAAAAGATTTTAATTTTAAAATAAAATTCTTAAAAAATCTTTATTTTTCTGGAATTTCAATGGCACTTATGATGTCTCTTGTATTTTTCGGAACACTTATACTCCAGACAGCAATAAATACTTTTGGAACAAATACAATAGTTGCTCATACAGCAGCAAGAAAAATTACAGAATTTTTTATGCTTCCTTTCGCAGTTTTGGGAATTACTATGGCTACATACTGTGGGCAAAATAAGGGTGCTGGAAAAAATGAAAGAATAAAAAAAGGAATTATAAGTGCACTTATAATAACTTCAGTTTGGAGTTTAATAGTAATTATTATGAGTTATAGTATAGCTCCAAAACTTATTTATATGGTAACAGGAAGTAAAATACAAGAAATTTTAGATACAGCTGAAAATTATTTAAAATTAAATACAATTTTTTATTTCATTCCAGGTGCAATAAGTGTTTTAAGAAATGCGATGCAAGGAATAGGAGACAGAGTTACTCCTGTTATTTCAAGTTTTCTTGAACTTGCAGGAAAAGCAGCAGTTGTTATTTTTATTGTACCTTATACTAAATATTTTGGAATAATTATTTCAGAACCCATTGTATGGATAATAATGGTAATTCCTCTAATAGTAAGAATAATAAAAAATCCTGTTTTTCAAAAAAATTAAATATAAATAAAAAACAACCTCGTATATAATTAAACGAGGTTGCTTTTATAATATATTTTTTATTATGCTTTTTGTAAGTTATGAGTCAAAAGATTTTTCTTAGCTACAGAAAGCATAAGTTTTATTCTGTTTATTTGATTAACTTCAGAATAAGCAGGATCATAATCTATTGAAACAATATTTGAGTAAGAATATTCTTCTTTTAATTTTTTTATCATTCCTTTTCCAGTTATATGATTAGGAAGACATCCAAAAGGCTGAACACATACGATGTTTGGTACGCCGTGTTCTATAAGTTCTATCATTTCTCCAAGAAGAAACCATCCTTCTCCAGATTGATGTCCTATTGAAATATATTTTGAAGTTTTATCAGCAATATTTCCAATAAAATCTTCTTGTCTAAATCTTTCGCATTTGCTTAAAGCTCTGTTTACAAATCCTGTATAGAATCCTGTTACAGCAAGAGCTGCTTTTTGTTTTAAAGAAGAAAATCTTCCGTGAAATCTTTCCTGAAGGAATTGCTCACTGTAAATACAATAGTTTACGAAACTCATAAGGCTTGAAGTACGAGCTTCTCCTCCTTCACTTTCAATGAAATCAACAAGATGATTGTTTGCGAAAGGACTGAATTTAACAAGTATTTCTCCTACGACTCCTACTTTTATTTTTTCTTCTTTATTTATAGCTATTTGTGAAAAATCTTTTACTATATTATTTAGATTATTTCTAAACTCTAAAAGTTTTCCATTTCTGATATTTGGTCTTACAAGTTCGTACCATTTATCAAAAACTTTATTTGTAACACCTTTTATTTTTTCGTAAGGTCTTGTACGATAAAGCAATTTCATAAGAATATCACCATATGAAACAGCCATAAGTGTTTTATGAGCAAGCTTCATAGTAATTTTAAATCCTTCTTGTGCTTCATATCCCATTGAGTTAAGAGAAAGCACAGGAATATTTGCAAACCCACTATCTCTCAATGCTTTTTTTAGAAATCCTATATAGTTTGTAGCACGGCAGCTTCCTCCAGTTTGAGAAATAAGAACAGCAGTTTTATGTATATCATATTTTCCAGATTTAAGGGCTGAAATTAATTCTCCAATTACAAGAATTGAAGGATAACAAGCATCATTATTTACAAATTGAAGTCCTGCATTTAAAGCTTCTTTTGTTTCTTCTAAAACTTCCAATTTATATCCTTCAGCAGAAAAAGCATCTTTTAGAAGTCCAAAATGGATAGGAGACATCTGAGGTGCAAGAATTGTATATTCTTCTCTCATTTTAGCTGTAAATAAATTTTTTCTATATTCTATTTTATTTTTAACAATCTTTTTTACAGCTTTCTTTTTATCTTGAAGAGCAGCTAAAAGACTTCTGATTCTTATTCTTACAGCTCCCATATTGCTTACTTCATCAATTTTAAGAAGAGTGTGAACTTTTCCATAATTTGATAATATTTCCTCAACTTGATCAGTTGTAACAGCATCAAGTCCACAACTGAAACTGTTAAGCTCAACAAGTTCAAGGTTAGGGTGTTTTCCTACAAATGTAGCAGCTCTGTAAAGTCTTGAATGGTAAGTCCACTGATCAATAACTCTAAGTCCATCTTCAAGTGAAGTAAGACTTGCAACAGCATCTCCAGTAAGAACAGCGATTCCAAAAGAATTTATAATATTTGGTATTCCATGGTGAATTTCTTTATCATTATGGTAAGGTCTTCCACAAAGAACAATTCCTGTTTTTCCTGTTTTTTCAAGCCATTCCATAACCTCTTTTGCTTTATTCTGCATATCTTTTCTGAAATTATATCTCTCTTCCCAAGCTGCATCAACAGCATCTTGAGCTTCTTTTTTATCAACTCCATATTTTTGGAATTCTTCATAAACTGTTTTATAAAGAACTTCTTTGCTTGCCATTGAGAAGAATGGAATCATCATATCAATATGTTTTTCTTTAAGGATATCAAGATTATTTTTTATAACTTCAGGATAAGAAATTACAATTGGGCAGTTGAACTGATTTTGAGCTTTCTTATCTTCTTTTTCCTCAAAAATAACACAAGGATAAAAAATGGTTTTTACTCCTTTTTCAATCAGATTAATAATGTGTCCATGAACCATTTTAGCAGGATAACAAATAGAATCTGATGAAATAGTATCAATTCCTTTTTCATAAATTTTCTTTGATGAATCATCAGAAATTATGACTCTGAATCCTAATTTTGTAAGCAAAGTAAACCAGAATGGATAAGAATCATAAATATTAAGAACTCTAGGTATTCCTATTTCTCCTCTTACAGCTTTTGAAGGTTCAAGAGGCTGGTAGTTAAAAAGTCTGTTATATTTATATTCAAACATATTAGGGGCAGAATCTTTTTTTCCTTTTCCAAGAGGTTTTTCACATCTGTTTCCTGAAATAAATCTTTCTCCATTTTGAAACTTATGAATAGTTAAAAGACAGTTATTTCCACAAATACCACATCTTGTAAGATTTGTAGCAGCAGAAAAACTATACAAGTCTTTTTCAGTTAAAATTGAAGACTTTTCAAGAGAATGTTCTTCAGCATATTCTTTTGAAATCAGAGCAGCTCCAAAAGCTCCCATAAGCCCAGCTATATTAGGTCTTATTGCTTCTCTTTCTGAAATTAACTCAAAGGCACGAAGAACACAGTTGTTAAGGAAAGTTCCTCCCTGTACTACAATTTTATTTCCGAATTCTTCTTTGTTTTTCATTTTAATAACTTTGAATAAAGTATTTTTTACAACAGAATAAGAAAGACCAGCAGAAATATCTCCTACATCTGCTCCATCTTTCTGAGCTTGTTTAACTTTTGAATTCATAAATACAGTACATCTTGTACCTAAGTCTGAAGGTGCTTTTGCTTTCATTCCAAGCTCTGCAAATTCTTGTATTTTCATTCCTAAACTTCCTGCAAAAGTTTCAAGAAATGATCCGCATCCTGATGAGCAAGCTTCATTTAAAAGAATAGATGTTATTACACCATCTTTTATTTTTAAACATTTCATGTCTTGACCTCCAATATCAAGAATGAAATCAACATCAGGAGAGAAAAATTTTGCACCTTTATAGTGTGCCATTGTTTCAACAATTCCTACATCTACATTAAGAGCAGCTTTAATAAGATTTTCTCCATATCCAGTGACACAAGAACTTCTAATTGTAATTTTATCTGAAAGTTTTGAATAAAGAACTTTCAAGTTTGAAATAATGTTATCAAGTGGATTTCCTTTGTTGTGCGAATAATGAGAATAAAGAATTTCATTATTTTCAGAAACAAGTACAAGTTTTATTGTTGTAGAACCTGCATCTATTCCAAGATAAGCATTTCCTTCATAACTTTCAATATCTTTTGATTCAACAGTTTCTTTTCCATGTCTTTCCATAAAGTCTTTAAGCTCTTTTTCATTTTCAAAAAGAGGAGGCAGACTTGTTGTTTCAGGAAGTCCTTGATTGTTAAGAATTTTTATTTTATTTTTTAACTCTTCAAAAGATAATTCTTTTGTATTTTCTTTTGAAAGAATACAAGCTCCTTGAGCAACAAAAAGCTGAGAATCTTCAGGAAATATAATGTTTTCAGGAGTAAGTTTAAGTGTTTCTATAAATCTCTTTCTAAGTTCACTTAAAAAGAAAAGAGGCCCTCCCAAAAAGGCAACTTTTCCTGTTATTTTTTTACCACATGCTAGGCCTGTAATAGTTTGATTTACAACAGCCTGAAAAACAGAAACTGCTATATTTTCTTTTCTTACTCCTTCATTTATAAGTGGCTGAATATCTGTTTTAGCAAAAACTCCACATCTTGAAGCTATAGGATAAATTGTATCGTATCCTTTTGCTAATTCATTAAGTCCTGCAGCATCAGTATCAAGAAGAGAAGCAATTTGATCTACAAAAGCTCCTGTTCCCCCTGCACAGCTTCCATTCATTCTTTGTTCCATATCATTTTTAAGATATGTTATTTTTGCATCTTCTCCACCAAGCTCAATAGCAACATCAGTTTCAGGAATAATAGTTTCAATTGCTTTTATACAAGCAATTACCTCCTGAACAAAATCTACATCAATCCATTTTGATACTCCAAGCCCTCCGGAACCAGTGATGCTTACTTTAAAACTAATATCAGTTCCATAAGTTTTTTCAATGTAAGCAAAAAAATCTTCAAAAAGGTCTTTTGAAGTTTCTCTTACATTAGAAAAATGCCTTTGGTAAACTGAATAAACAACATTGTTTTCTTCGTCAAGGCAGACGATTTTTACAGTAGTTGAACCTACATCAGTTCCCACAAATAATTTTTTCATTTTGGCAGTTCTCCTTGTATAAATTTTATTTAATTGTATTTTTTAAAATTACAAAAATAAAATTTATCAAATAAGGAGAATCCGTTCTTTATATCTTTGCAGAATAGAACATACAGCAGCTATTTCTCCTGCATTTCTTTCTGATAATCTGATTACTTTTTTAAAAAATGTATACTCTTCTACTTTTTTGACAAAACTTGGAAGAGTATCTCTTCCCATAAAAATTTCAAAAACACCAGTTCTTGAAATTCTCATAGAAATATAATTTTCTGATCCATTTGATCTTTCAAAGAAAATAGCACTTTCTTTTTCAGCTTTCAGAGGAATATTTACTCTGCTGTTATTTATATTTAAGCTTTGCATGAAAACAATAAATACAAACGAAATAATAAAAGGTATTATATAAAGTGATACTTTATTATTTTTTTTCAGCATAATTATCCCTCCTTTTTCAGAAAAATTTTAAGTTTGTTATATCTTTATATATTAAAGATATAAGACTTTTTAAGTTAACTAAATTATACTTCAATTAATAAAAAAAATCAAAAAAACATATGTAATTCATAATTAAAATTTTAAAATGTATAAAAATTAAAAAAGAAGTATAAATTTTTGACATTAAACTTATTTGATTTTTTATTTAACAGTTTTAAAATTTGCCTATTTTTTAAAAATTATATATAATTAAAATGACACTGAATTGAACTGGACATAGGAGGATTGTATGAAGATAGGTATTCCAAAAGAAATAAGAAATAATGAGAACAGGGTTGGGTTAACTGCTGCAGGAGTAGGGCAGCTTGTTCTTGATGGGAATGAAGTCTATGTACAAAAAGGAGCCGGACTTGGTGCAGGAGTCTTAGATGAAGATTATATTTCAAGTGGTGCAAAAATGGTTGACACTGCTGAGGAAGTTTTTGAAGAAGCTACTCTTATTATAAAAGTTGAAAAATTTCAAAAAGAAGAAAGAAAATTTATAAAACCTCATCACATTTTATATTCTTATCTGCACCTTGCAGCAGATAAAGAAACTACTTTAGATCTTGTTGAATCTGGAGCAACATGTATTGCATATGAAACTATAGTTCTTGATGATGGTTCTATCCCTCTTCTTACACCAATGTCTGAAGTAGCAGGAAGAATGGCTGTACAGGTTGGAAGCTTTTATTTACAGAAGAACACTGGGGGAAAAGGAATTGTACTTGGAGGAGTTCCTGGAGTTGAAAGAGGAAAAGTTGTAGTTTTAGGTGCTGGAGTGGCAGGTCAAAGTGCTATAAAAGCAGCAGTTGGTCTTGGTGCAGAAGTTATTGCCATTGACATAGATGTAAGCAAACTTAGATATTTAGATGATACATATAGAAGTCAGGTTACTACCCTTTATTCTACACCTAGAAACATTGAAAAAGCAGTAGAAAAAGCAGACCTTCTTATTGGGACTGTTCTTATTCCTGGAGGGAAAACACCATGCCTTGTTACTAAAAAATATATTGCAAATATGCAAAAGGGAAGTGTAATTGTTGATGTGGCAATAGACCAAGGAGGTTGCTTTGAAACTTCAAAAGTTACATCACATGAAAAACCTACTTATATAGTAAATGGTGTTCTTCATTATTGTGTAGGGAATATGCCAGGAGCTTATCCTATAACAGCAACTATTGCTCTTGAAAATGCAACTTTAAAATATGCAAGAGCTATTGCAAATATGGGACTTAGAGATGCCTGCGGCACTTATCCTGAACTTCTTAGAGGAATAAATATTATGAATGGAAGAGTTACATGCAGAAAAGTAGCAGATAGTTTAGCTCTTGATTATGTAGGAGTAGGATTCTAAAGAATAGATAAAAGGCAGATTTTATATCTGCCTTTTGTATTTAAAAAATAAAAAATTATTTCCCAAAAAAAGAGAATAGGGTATAATATGAATATGTATAATTATTTTACAAAAATAAGTACTTTAATTTGTTGTTCATATTTTGAAAGGGGATAAGAATGCTAACAAGTAAATCTATAGAACTATTAAAATTCTTATTGGATAAAAAAGATAAAATATTATTGAAAGAAGCTGCTGAGCATTTTAATCTCAGTGAAAGAAGTATAAGATATGAAATAGAAAAAATAAAAGAAGAAACAGAAACTGAAAATTTTAAAGTTATTCTTAATAAAGGTGAATGCTGGATTGAAAATTATGAATTTCTTGAAAACTTTTTAAAAAATAATAGTGGTTATGTTCCTTCTCCTAAAGAAAGAGAATTGTATATACTTTTAAAAATATGTTTTGAAAGAGAAATAAATCAGACTATAATTTCTAATGAACTGGAAATAAGTAAAAGTACTGTAAAAACTCATCTTCGTGACATAAGAAAGATTTTAGAGGTATATAATTTAGAGCTTGATCTTCTTCCTAAAAAGGGGCTTATTATAAAAGGAGATGAAGAACAGTTACGCCAATGCACTTTAAAGGCTGTATATCTTTCTAAAAAACAGAAAAGTAAATTTTTAGATGATATTATTTTTGGTTATTTGAAAAATATTGATAAAGAAGGTTTAAAACTTTTTATAAATTATTGCCAGAAACTGATGAATAAGATAATTTCAGATGAAGCTTATGGAATTATTTTGAGATATCTTACAATGGTAATTTATTTTAATAAAAAAGGTTATGTTATAAAATCTATTAAAAATGAAAACTTTTTAAAGGGAACTAAGGAATATGAATCTGTACAGAAATCAAAAGCCCTTCTTGAAGGATACTATGAAACTGAATTTTCTGAAGCAGAATATTTGAAAATAACAGATTACTTTTTAGGAAGTCATACATATAATATTTCATATTCATATTATGAAAATTGGGTAGAGATAGAAATAATTGTAAGAAATTTCATTGAAAAAGTAAATAAAGAATTAGATGTTGATATTTCAAATGATGAAACTCTTATTTTAGGGCTTGTGAATCATATAAAACCTACTATTTATAGAATAAAAAATGGAATAGAACTTGAAAACACAATTTATGAAGAGGTAGCTGAAAGTTATCCAAAACTTTTCTCTCTTGTTAAAAGCAGTGTGGGAGAATTAGAAAAATTTATAAATAATAAATTTACTAATGATGAGATTGCATTTATAACAATTCATTTTAAAGCAGCTATAGACAGAAATGTTAAAAAGAAAAGAGAAAAAATAAAAGTCTTAATTGTATGTGGTTCTGGGTACGGAAGCTCAAGACTTCTTGCACAGCAGATAAAAGATATTTACAGAGTGGAAATCATAGATACAATTCCAAGATATCTTTTAGAAAAAGTTAATAAAAGGACAGATATAGATGTAATATTAACAACTGTTCCTATTGAAAATTTTAAAACAGACAGACAAATAATAAAAGTCAGTCCTCTTTTAACAAAAGAAGATCTTTTAAAATTAGACAGTTATCCGATTCCAAGAGATAGTAAAAAAATATTATTTTCTGAACTTATAGATGTTATTGAAAAAAATACAGGTGAAAAAGTTTCAGATAAACTAAAAATAGGATTGAAAAATTTTCTTGATACGAGATTAATAGATGATATTTTTCACAAAAAAATTACAATTTTTGACCTGTTATCAGAGCAGAGAATTAAGTTAAAAGGAAAAGCAAAGAATTGGAAAGAAGCTATAAGTGAAGCAGGAGAGCTTCTTTTAAAAGATGAATGTATAGAACCTGACTATATTGAGGATATGATTAAGGTAGTTGAAGAATTTGGAAGCTATATTCTGTTAGTTCCTAATGTAATTTTTCCTCATGCTAAAGCTAGAACTAAAGTAAAAAAGACTGCATTTTCAATAGTTATGTATGATGAAAAAATAGATTTTATAGATGGAGAAAAGATAGATATGGTAATATCTTTCTGTTCAAAAGATGAAAGAGAACATCTTGATGGGTTGATAAATATAATAGATAAGATTGAAGAAAATAATCTTAAAGAAAAATTAATGAAGATAAAAAATCCAAAAGAAGTAATAAAATACTTCACAAATTAAAAAAGAGAGATTGACACCTCTCTTTTTTTTTGTGAATTAAATAGAATCTTTCGTTTTTTTTATAAATGAAATATAATAAAATTGAACAAAAATAATGGAGATGATAAAAATGTTAAAAAAAGTTTTAGAAAACAAAATTAACATAGTTGATAATGTAAAAGACTGGGAAGATGCCATAAGAACAGCAGCTAAACCTTTATTAGCTGATATGTCAATTACAAATCATTATGTAGAAGCAATGATAAACAATGTGAAGAAATTTGGTACATATATAGTGGTTGCTCCAAAGGTAGCAATGCCACACTCAAGACCTGAAGATGGTGTTAATAAAAATTGTCTTGCTCTTCTAAAAATAAATGAAGGAGTATTTTTTGGAGATGAAACAGATGAAGATGAAAAAGTATATTTTATATTTGTTCTTGGAGCAGTTGACAATGGATCACATATAGAAACTTTGACACAGCTTATGGATATAATAGATGATGAAGATAAAATAGATGCTATGGTAAAAGCTGAATCAATAAATGAAATTATGGAGTTAATTTAATTAAAATAAAATAATATAACAGAATTTTTTAAGGAGGAAATCAAATGATAAAAATTTTAACAGTATGTGGAAATGGAATAGGAAGTAGCTTAATGTGTGCTATGAAAATTGAAGAAATTTGTAAAGAAGAGGGAATTCAAGCTGAAGTAGCTTCTTCAGATTTTAACTCTGTAGCAGGAAAAGGAGCAGATCTTATTGTTACAGTAAAACAACTTGCAGATCAATTAAAAGATTATAATGTTGCTGAAATAAGAAGCTACACTAATAAAAAGAAAATAAAAGAAGATGTACTAGACAGAATTAAAGAGTTAGTAAAATAAAATTAAATTAAAAAAATTGTTTTAACTTTAAGGAGGAGAAAATTATGAACTTTTTAAAAATAATTGCTAATGATATTTTAACAAGCCCTGCTTTCTTAATGGGACTTATATCACTTTTTGGACTTTTAGCTCTGAAAAAACCTTTTAACAAACTTATAACAGGAACATTAAAACCTATTTTAGGTTATATAATGTTAGGGGCTGGAGCAAGTTTTATCGTATCAAACCTTGATCCACTTGGAAAAATGATTGAAAATGGATTTGGAATAACTGGAGTTGTGCCAAATAACGAAGCTATAACTTCAATAGCTCAAAATCTTTTAGGTAAAGAAACAATGTTTATTCTTGTAACAGGACTTGTAATTAATATAATAATTGCAAGAGTAACTAAATTTAAATATATCTTTTTAACAGGACACCATAGCTTCTTTATGGCTTGTATGTTCTCAGCAGTTTTATCTACTTCTGGATTAAAAGGTGGAATGTTAATACTTGTAGGAGGATTCTTACTTGGAGCATGGTCAGCAATATCTCCTAGTATCGGTCAAAAATATACAGATTTAGTAACAGATGATGATGGAATTGCTATGGGACACTTTGGTTCTTTAGGATATTATCTATCAGCTTTCATTGGATCAAAAGTTGGAAATAAAGAAGACAGTACAGAAGATATTGTTATTCCTGAAAAAGTAAACTTCTTAAGAGACAGTACAATTTCTACAGCAATAACTATGATTGTATTCTATATGATAGCAGCACTTGCAGCAGGTCCTGAATATGTTCAAACTAACTTATCAAATGGAACTAACTATATTGTTTTTGCACTTACATCAGCTTTAAGTTTCGCTGTTGGAGTTACAATAGTTTACAATGGTGTTAGAATGATTCTTTCAGAACTTATTCCTGCATTCCAAGGTGTTTCTCAAAAACTTATTCCTAATGCAATCCCTGCAGTTGACTGTGCAGTATTCTTTACATATGCACCAAATGCAGTACTTATCGGATTTATTTCTTCATTCATTGGTGGAGTAATAGGAATGGTAATTCTTGGAGCAGCTGGAGCAGTTTTAATTATTCCTGGACTTGTACCTCACTTCTTCTGTGGAGCAACAGCAGGAATTTATGGAAATGCTACAGGAGGAAAAAGAGGAGCTATAATAGGAGCATTTATAAATGGACTTTTACTTGCTTTCCTTCCAGCAGCACTTCTTCCAGTACTTGGAAGTATTGGATTCCAAAATACAACATTTGGAGATTTTGACTTCGCAGTTCTTGGAATATTAATAGGTAAAACAGTTGAAAATATTGGAGAAATAGGAATATATGCAATAATTGCAGTCCTTCTTGTAGTTTTAATTGTTCCTAACTTTATAAAAACAAAATCTCATGTTATAAATGCTAAGGATGAATATTAATTTCTGAATTAACAGAAAGGATAAATTATGAAAAAAATACTTTGTGTAGGGCATTCAGCATATGATATAACTTATCTTTTACCTAATTTCCCTATAGAAAATAGAAAATATAAAGCTGAAGATAGAATAATGGTAAGTGGCGGTCCTGCTGGGAACGCTTCTTACCTGTTAGGAAAATATGGAGAACAAGTTTCATATATTACAACTCTTGGAAATGATGTCTATGGTCGTGAAATTTTACATGACCTTAATGAAATAGGAGTAGACACTAAAAATATAGTTATAAGAGATGAATTTGTAACTCCATGCAGCATTATAATTGCAAATGGAAGCAATGGTTCAAGAACAATTATAAACTATAGAGAAGAAAGAAAAGTTGACGGGGTAGAATTTCAATATGAAAATAAACCTGAGATAATTCTTTTTGATGGGCATGAATTAGAACTTGCAATGCAAGCTGTTGAAAGATTCCCTGAAGCAATAAAAGTTCTTGATGCAGGAACATATAAAGAGGGAACAAGGGTTCTTGGGGCAATTGTTGATTACCTTGTATGTTCTGAAGATTTTGCAAGAGATTATTGTGGCTTAGAAAAAATAGAAGAAAAAGATTTTGAATATGTTCTAAAGAAATTAAAAGAACTTAATAAAAACACAGTAATAGTTACACTGGGTGAAAGAGGCTCTATAATGGAAAAAGATGGAAAAGTAGAAAGATTCAAAGCTTTTAAAGCAAAAGCTGTGGATACTACTGGAGCTGGAGATATATTCCATGGAGCGTTTGTATATGGATTAAGTAATAATTTTTCTATTGAAAAAAATATAGAATTTGCTTCTGCTTGCGCTTCTCTTTCTGTAGAAAAACTTGGAGGAAGAAATTCAATCCCTGAAATTAAAGATGTTTTAGAAAGAATAAAAAGAGGTTAATAAATATGAGAAAATATGATTTTAAAGAACTAGGTTTAGAAAATACTAGAGAAATGTTTAAAAGAGCAAACGAAAATGGATATTCAGTTCCAGCATTTAACTTTTGTAATATGGAACAGCTTCAAGCAATTCTTGCAGCTTGTGTAGAAGCAGAAAGTGATGTAATTCTTCAAATTTCTGCAAGTGCAAGAAAATATATAGGAAAAGAAACACTTCCTTTAATGATTAAAGGAGCTATAAACGAAATAAGAGAACAAGGATCAAAAATATCAGTAGCTCTTAACCTTGATCACGGAAAAGAAATTGACATGATAAAAGATTGTCTTGATTATGGATTCTCTTCAGTTATGATAGATGCTTCAAAATATGATTTTGAAAAAAATATAGAAATTACAAAATCAGTAGTAGAAATGGCAAAAGAATATGGAGCTTCTGTTGAAGGAGAGATTGGAGTAATCAGTGGAACAGAGGATGAACATACTTCTGATGACAGTCTTTTCACAAAACCTCATGAAGCAGTTGAATTTATAGAAAGAACAGGAGTAGATTCTTTAGCAATAGCAATAGGAACAGCTCATGGAGCTCATAAATTTAAACCAGGAGAAGATCCTAAATTAAGACTTGATATCCTAGAAGCTATAAAAGAAAAAATAGGAAACTTTCCAATAGTACTTCACGGATCTTCATCAGTTCCTCAAGACTATGTAAAAAGATTCAGAGAATTTGGAGGAGAAATAAAAGATGCTATAGGAATTCCTGATGAAGAATTAAGAAAAGCTTCAAAATCAACTGTTACAAAAATAAATGTAGACACAGATGGAAGACTTGTTTTTGTAAGTAGCATGAGAAAAACTCTTGCTGAGAATCCAAAAGAAATGGATTTGAAAAAAATTCTTGAATATCCTAGAGAAGAAATGAAAGAATTTTATAAGAAAAAAATAAATTCTGTTTTCAAAACAAAGTAATAATTGTATAGAATTTATTATACTACCAAAAAGGATTAATTTCTGTAAAATGCAGAAATTAATCCTTTTGTTATTATAGTTATTTTTTTCTTCCATCTCTTGTAATAGTTACAATCTGCCAAGGAATAAATTTCCCACTGGCTTTTAATGCTTCTGTACAAGCTTTTTCAATACCATTACAGCAAGGGACTTCCATTTTTACAACAGTTAAAGATTTTATATCATTTAATTTTAAAATTTCTGTTAATTTTTCTGTGTAGTCAACAGAATCTAATTTTGGACATCCTATAAGAGTTATGTGATTTTTTATAAATTCATTATGGAAATTTCCATAGGCAAAGGCTGTACAATCAGCAGCTACTAAAAGATCAGCCCCTTGGAAAAATTCAGCATTAACTGGAACTAATTTTATTTGAACAGGCCATTGGCTAAGTTTACTTTTAAAAAGATTATTTGTATAAAATTCATCTTGTATATTATCTTCAGAATTATTTTTGAAAACTTCAATTTTATGTCCCATACAAGAAGGTTTTAAGTTAGTGTTAGATTTAGCCATAACAGCTTTTTCATCATATGGAAGTGCTTCTCTCTCTTCAAAAGTTATTGCTCCAGTATGACAGCTTGGAAGACAATCTCCAAGTCCATCACAATAATCATCTCTTAAAAGTTTAGCTTTTCCATTAATAATTCCTATTGCTCCTTCATGGCAAGCTTTTACACAAGCTCCACAGCCATCACATTTTTTTTCATCTATTTTTATAATTTTTCTTATCATAATATTCCTCCTTGAACTTTAATTTAAGAATATTATAAATAAAAAAGCAATAAAAATATGTTGCAGATGCAACACATTATTTTATTAAAGTGAAATGATTTTTTTTATAATCAATCAACCCATCTTTTTTCATAGAACTAAGTTCACGAGATAAAGCACTTCTTTCAATAAAAAGATAATCTGCTAATTCTTGTCTGTCAAATTTTATTAAAAAAGAATTTGTTTTATTTTTTTGAGCTTCTGTTGAAAGATAGGAGATTATTTTTTCTCTTATAGATTTTTTACTAATATGTTCCAGTTTTTCTGTAAATAATATATTCTTTTTTAATGAAATTTTAAAAATATTAGATAAAAATTTTGTAATTTCTTTAGAATTTTCTTTATTTTCTATAGAGAAATCTTTTAAATCTAAAAATAAAATTTTGCAATCTTGTGAAGCCTCTGCCATTATGTTTGATGAAGCTTTAGAAAGAGCAAAAACTTCACCAAAGATTTCTCCCTCTTTAAATTTATTCAGAATATTTCTATTTCCCCAAAAGTCTTCTTTTATGATATTTATTTCTCCAGATATAATTATTCCTATTTTATCTATCTTTTTTTCTATTTCAAAGATAAAATCATTTTTTTTAAATGATTCTTCATAATATTTAAAAAATTTTAATACAGAAATAATTTCCTCATCTTTTAAACTAAAAAAGATAGGTAATTTTTTTAAAAATTCTAATTTTTCCATGAAATCCTCCTGATTTTTAAATAAATTATATCATACTTATCTGTTGCATGTGCAACATAAAAACACAATAAAATAAGTTATAATACAAATACAAAATCACAACAAAAGGAGAAAAGTATGGAAAATAAAATGTTTTGTTATCAATGTCAAGAAACAGCAGGCTGTACAGGGTGCAAAATGATAGGAGTATGTGGAAAAACTTCAGAAATTGCTTATTTACAAGATTTTTTAATATATATAACAAAAGGAATATCTGAAATAGCTTCAAAGTTAAGGAAAGAAAATAAAGAAGTTTCTAAAAAGATTGGTATTTTAGTAATAGAAAATCTTTTTACTACAATAACAAATGTAAATTTTCACGAGGAAGATTTAAAAAATAAAATAGAAAAATCTTTAATAATAAAAGAAGAACTTCTATCAAAATTATCAGATAAAAAAGGATTGTCTGAAGCAGCTTTAATTTTTATTAAGAAAGAAGATTATTTAAAAAGAATTAGTGAAGTAAGTATTTTATCAGAAAAAGATGAAGATAAAAGAAGTTTAAAAGAAATGATAACTTATGGTTTAAAAGGGTTGGCTGCTTATATTAAACATGCTGAAGTTTTAGAAGAAATAAATGAAGATATTAATATTTTTATAGAATATTCTTTGGCAAAAACTTTAGATAAAAATATTTCTGTAGAAGAGCTGACAGCTTTAGTATTGGAAACAGGAAAATATGGGGTAATGGGAATGGAGTTACTGGATAAAGCTAATACTAAGAATTATGGAAACCCTGAAATTACTAAAGTTAATATTGGTGTTGGTAAAAATCCAGGAATTCTTATTTCAGGACATGATTTAAAAGATTTGGAAATGTTATTAGAGCAAACTCAGGAAACAGGCATTGATGTATATACTCACTCTGAAATGCTTCCTGCTCATTACTATCCTAAATTTAAAAAATATAAAAATTTTGTTGGAAATTATGGAAATGCTTGGTGGAAACAACAGGAAGAGTTTGAAAGTTTCAATGGACCTATTTTAATGACAACAAACTGTATAGTTCCTCCAAAAGAATCATATAAAAACAGGATTTTTACAACAGGGCTTGTTGCATTTGAAGGCTGTAGACATATAAGTGGAAAAGAAAAAGACTTTTCTGAGATTATTAATTTAGCAAAAAAATGCCTGCCTCCAAAAGAAATTGAGACAGGAGAAATAGTAGGAGGTTTTGCTCACAATCAAGTTTTTCAGTTAGCAGATAAAATAGTAGAAGCTGTAAAAAATGGAGATATAAAGAAATTTGTTGTAATGGGAGGCTGTGACGGAAGAAGTTTAAAAAGAGAATACTATACAGAGTTTGCAAAGAATCTTCCAAAAGATACTATTATTCTTACAGCAGGCTGTGCAAAATATAGATATAATAAGTTAGAGCTTGGAGAAATAAATGGTATCCCAAGAGTACTGGATGCAGGACAATGCAATGATTCTTATTCCTTAGCACTAATAGCTTTAAAATTAAAAGAAGCATTTAATTTAGATGATATTAATAAGCTTCCTATTATTTATAATATAGCTTGGTATGAACAAAAAGCAGTAATTGTACTTTTAAGTTTACTTTATTTAGGAGTAAAAAATATTCATTTAGGACCTACTTTACCAGCCTTTTTATCTCCAAACATAGCAAAAATTTTAACGAAAAATTTTGGAATTAGTGGAATAGGAAATGTCAAAGAAGATATAGAAAAATTTTTTGTATCATAGAAAATTATATTATTTTTAACAAAAAATTTTAAAAGGAGCTGTTGCAAATCTACGAAAATAAAATTTTATTTTTATAAATTAGAAAATGCAACAGCTCTAATTATTCTGATTTTAAATAATCTTTGCAGACATTAATAAAAAATTTCATATTTTCATCAAGAGCTACATTTTTTAATTTTATCCAACCAATATCTATTTTAGGGATATTTTCTGATATAGGAATAGTAACTATACTGTCATTTCCTATTTCTTTTACAATATTTCCTGTTCCGATATTATAAGCATCTGTGTGCTGTATGATATTATAAATAGTTCCTCTGTCAGTAACTTTTATTAATTTAGTATAACTTTTAAGGTTTAAAAGTTCTTCATAAAAGTTTACAGCATTTACTTCTTGTTCAAAAAATACAGCAGGATAGTCTTTTAAATCTTCCATAGTAACACTTTTATATTTTGTAAGAGGATGATCTTTCCTTACAAAAACATGAGGATTAAATTTTTTTAATGAGAAAAATTCTATATTTTTTGCATTGAGATAATTTTTTGTAAAAGGCTGTGCTTCCTCAGAAATAAAAAGTATTCCTAAACTGCTTTTCTGTGTCCTTACATCTTCTATTACTTCATGTGTTTTTTCCTCTCTTAAAATAAATTCAAAGTTATTACTCATTTTATTTTGTATAAAATTAATAAAGCCTGCAACAACAAAAGAGTAATGCTGTGTAGAAACTGAAAATTTTTGATAATTAGAATTTAATTTTTTTATAAATCTGTTTTCAATAATATTGAATTGTTCTGTAAGGCTTTTTGCATACCATAGAAGTTCTATTCCTTCTGGTGTAAATGTAATACTTTTACTTTTAGTATTTCTGTAAAACAGGGTTGTATTTAACTCATTTTCAAGTTCTTTAATAGCTTTTGTAATGTTTGGCTGTGTTACATAAAGGGATTGAGCAGCTTTATTTAAAGAACCGCATTTTGAAATTTCAAGAAGATATGTCAGTTGTTTAATGGTCATATTTTAAAAATCTCCTTTTACTGTTTACTTATAACTTTTTTTTATAAATTGTCTTATATTGAAATTCCTTGAAAATAAATACGCATTAAAAAATAATAGTTTTATAATTTTGTTCTTTTTTAAATTTTACATATTTTTTGTATTTTTTACAATAGATAGCACACAAGTAGCACTCTTTTTTAGCTTAATGTACTCATAGCTTTTTGAAGCTCTATTTCATTTTTATGTGTATAAACTTTAGCTGTCATTCCATTGTAATCAGTGTGCCCCATAATTTTTGCAATACTTATAGGATTTGCTCCAGCATTACTTAATAGAGTAGCTGTTGTATGTCTACACTCATGAGGAGTATGTGACTGTATTCCAATATTTTTTAAAGCAGCTTTAAAATTATATTTATAAGAAATATAACTGTAATTCACTCCTTTTGAATTTGTTATTAAATATTTTTGATTGTACATTCTTTTAATAATTATAGGGAATATTTTATTATTTATTGGGATATATCTTATCCCTGCACTTGTCTTACTTTCTGAAATAAATATTGTTTTGTTTTCAAGATTTATATTTTCTAGTTTTAAATTTAACATTTCTCCTACTCTCATACCTGTATAAATAAGAATAAGAATAGTATCTACAAAAGGCTTATCTAAATTATTCCATAAAATTTGTATTTCTTCTTCTGTAAATTCTTTTTTCTCATATACTTTTTTATATTTTCCTATTTCTATATATTTAATAGGATTTTTTTCAATAAAATCATTTTTTACAGCATAATTAAAAATCATACTTAATAATGCTTTTATGTGATTTAATATACTTGAAGAAGCATTTATACTATTAAAAAAATTTTGTAATTGTTGTAGTGTAATTTCAGATATATATTTATCATCTAATTTAGAAACATAAACATTGTATCTTGATTGCATATTAAGTTTACTTCTAGGAGATATTTTTTCATAATGTGTTTTGCTCCACATTTCATAAACATCTTTTAATTTTAGCTTTGCATTAGGATTGTATATATATTTTCCTAATGCTTCCATTGCTTCCTGTTTACTCTCATAATATCCTATTGTTATTCTTTTTTGCTTTCCTTCTTCCCATCTTATAGTCTTAACAGCTCTCCATTTTTTTCTTCTTTTACCTGACATTTTATATACAGTGCCAAAGCCATTTGGATTTTTCATTTTTACCTCCTGTAAAATCTAATGAAAAAATAAAGGTGCATTTCTACACCTTATCTAATCCAAGATATTCTCTTAAAACTTTTTCAGGAATAAAAGCTTCTGTATATTTTAATTTATATTTAGCTTTTACTTTCTTAATTATGTTATAAGACTTGTTTTGAGAATATCCACAAATCTCCATGACCTCTTTGACTCGTAACATCTTATCATTCATATATTACCTCACTTTTTTATTTTTTCAAAGTCCAATCTTTATTAATTCTTTCCATGTTCTTTTGCCATTTTTCAAAATACTTATCTAAAATATCCTGCTTAGAAAATTTTCTCCAATTACACAACATTTTATAATCTTCTAAAATATCATCTCTAAATTGTTCATGGTATAAATCTTTTTTGAAAAAATAAACTATTATTTTTCTAGCTTCTAGTTCTGTTTCGTACACTGTTTTTATTTTAGGCTCTACCCAATCATCAAAAGATTTTTTAAAAGGTATTTTATAAAATTCTTCATAATTTGTTAATTGTAGAATAAAGAATAGAATATCTGTAATTTCTTCGTGTTCCTTATCTCTACTATATTCTTTCTGCTTCCAAGTTTTAAAATTTAATTCGCTTGGTAATTCTTTTAGCCATTCCTGTAATTCATCATCAAGCGATAAAATTATATCAATTTCATTTCTTTGTCTAGGTGTAAATCCATTTTCTCTTGTTTTAGTTGTATTTTCATCTAATATTCTTTGTAATTCTAATAATTCTTCAAAAGTTTCTGGCTTTTTAATCTGCATTTCTACCTCCTATAATAAAAAATCCCCAGTAAATTAATACTGAGGATTTAATTTTTTATGCAACATTTTTGAATTTATTTATAAAATAAATTTGTCCTTTTCCTGTTATTTTTACAGTTTTGCTTATTGATATATGCCCGTCTGAATGAGTAATTGCTGTTTCTTTTATCTCAAATAGTCCTAGTTCCATTGCTCTTTGTGTAGGCATATTATAATCCGTTCTTTTGCTTATTTTTATTAAATATCCGTTTTCTCTTAACCAAGTAAACAATCTTTTTTGTCCTATATCAATTCCATTTTGTTTTATTAACTTGGCAAGCTCTCCAATTAATATTGAAGTTTTAGAAGTTTCCACAGCTTCTGCAAAAATAACTTTAGGTTTATTTATTTCTGCTTCATGTTCAAGCTGTAATCTTTTTTCTCTCTCTTCTTTTAATTTTGTAAATGCTTGGATTGCTAAATCTGGATTGTCTAATAATTTATCAGTAGCATACATTCCATTAAGTCTGATAGTTTTTAAAATCTTTTTGACTTCTGTTTTAAATTGTTTTGCTATTGGCTTTCTACTCTGCATTAAGACTTCATATAGTCCATCTTCTGTTAAAAACCATTGTTTATTAGTACTTCCATCCACTCTATACATTGTATATAGTGCCTTTTCGTTTTCATCTACAACATTTAACATTTGACTTGTATTTGAATTTTCTATCCATTCAGCTACATCCTTCGCTAAGAATAAAGGATTTTCTAAATCTCCGTATATTTTAAATTCTTTTCCTAAAACTTCTCTTTGCTCTATTATTGCTAATTCGTTCATGCTATACTGCCTCCTTATGTTTGAATTTGAAAAATCTGTTTTCATTAATTCCGTTAAAATTTTCTCCGTATTCAAAATAAGTTTCTTTGGCAAGGGTTATTGTATCCATTATAAGGTCTTCCAATTCATCAAAAAGTTTTTGTCCTTCTTCTGTAGTTTTTAATAAATCTTGAACTTGATAAAGTTTTGTGTACATATTTTCAACTGTGTTATGATAATCATCTTTAATCATCAGTTGATTTCTACACTCCTCAATAAAATCTAATACTAAACTTGCTTTTTCTGATAACATATTTTCCTCCTAAAAGTTTGATTTTTTGGAGTCGGCATAGTATAATAAACTTGCTAGGGTGTATTATACTACACTTGCTCCTGTGTGTTTTCGGACATATGGGAGCTTTTTTTATTTCTTTTTCTTTATTAAAATAGTTTGCTCTTCCTCGTTGTAAATTACTTCAACTTCTCTTTCTTCTTGAGTTATTCCAAACTTTTTTAATAATGGAACTGACATAGGTAATTTTGCACCTATTCCATTTCCTGACCTAGAAAAAGAAATTTTTGCATTTCTTATTTCCATGTTTCCTCCTTGTAATGTCCTTACAATTTTATTATACATGTTATGACATTACATGTCAACATTTTTTTATTACACTCTGCTAACTCCAAAAAACTTTAGGATTTCCTCAGTATTTATTCACTTGCCAATGTCCAAACTATTTTAAACGATATTAATTTTTCTTAAAAACTCTAAAGTACCATTTATTCCATAAGGGAAAAAATAAACTTTATTTTCCATTAAAACGGCTGTTCTATCTTTCTGTTCTTTTAAAATTAACGATATGCCAGATTTAGTTTTTATTTTCACTTAAACCACCTCTTTATCCTTTCCCACAAACTCAATCTTCCGACTAAGAAAGAGCCTTGTCTTTTAATTTTTATTTTCACTATTTACTAATCCTCCTTGTATTCAGTAGAAATATCATACATATCTGTTAAAAAGTTTATATTTAATTCTTTACGAATAAAAGTTTCAGCTTGCTTATTAGTTTCAAGTAATCCATATAAATATTCAGTTACTTTAAATGCTTTATTACTTAAATCTATAAATTCATCTATTTTTACTTTAAGTTCTTTTTCATTTATTATTTTTTTCTTTCTAAAATCTTCTATAAGTTTAACTTCTTCTTCTGTTAAAAGGTATTCTTCCATTTATTCCTCCTAAGCTAAAACTACATAATAAAATCTTTTAGTTTTTCTTTGTGTTTTATTATGCTCATCAGCTATTTTCATTGCTTCTTCTTTAATTAAATTTCTTAAAATAATAATATCATCACAAATTATGTTATATAAGAATGGCATATAATCACCTCACTATATTTCAATAAAAAAAATCCCCAGTAAATTAATACTGAGGATTTAAAGTTTTAAACTTGTAACATATAAAGTTTTATACTAGCTTCACAGCCTTTGATAGTCATTAAAGATTCATGAATATTTTTCATTTCTCTTTCAATATTCTTAATTTCTTTATCAATCATTCTTCTTGTTGATTCAATTCTTTCTCTGTGTGTAGGAATGTAATCATCATAACTTAATTTTTTCTGACAGCAATTCTCTAAAAGTCCTTTTGAATAGATTAATTTTTCCATTTCATCAAATTTATTAATATATGCTACATTTAATTCAAAAGCCTTTTCTACTGCTGATGAGTAACCACCGATTAGCTGTGCAATTCCTTTTTTAGTTATTAGATAGTTTTTTACTGTTCTTCCATCTATTGTTTTGTAATTACTTGGAATATAGAACTGAGCACAAATTTGTGCTGAGCTAAATCTTGCTATATAACCATCTATTTTTCTTAATAGACTTCTATGTTGTACCCCTAATTCTTCAGCTACTCTGTTGCTTGTTGTTACTAACACTCCATTTACATTTTCAACTACTACATTAAGCATTTTTCACACCTCCAAGTTTCCATGCAATCTCCATTGCTGTACTCCATGAAGAAGTGATAAATTCTCCATTAATTCCTTTGATTTTTACAGAATAATTTCCGTTACTAAGTTTGTGTAGTTTCATATTTTCCTCCTAAAAATTTGATTTTAAGGAGTTAGTGTAGTACAATATACTTGTCACGGTTATGTGTACTACATAGCTAGCCCCTATTAATTTCTGTTAGTGAGTTAGTAGGGGATTTTTTTATATCTTTTTCTTTATTGTAACTGTTTGAGCTTCTTCGTCATATATCACTTCTACTGCTCTATTTTCTTGGTCTATACCTAGCTTTTTTAATAGAGGAACGGATAATATAATTCTTGCTCCTATTCCATTACCTGCTTTAGAAAAAGATACATTTGCATTTCTTTTTTCCATATTGCCCCCTCATGTCAATCACTAACATATTTTTATTATACATTGTCAGTGACTGATTGTCAACAATATTTTAAAATTTAGAAAACGGAACTTTCCGTTCTCTAAAATTTTATCGTACTCCACTCTCTCCTTAAAATATTTTTAGGAAAATAAAAACCCCAGATTTTATTCTGAGGCTTTCTATTTGTATATTTCACTTCTATGTCCTATTTCAAGCACTAATATTGTAACTTTTTCATCTTCAATATCACATAGAATTCTATAATTTCCTACTCTGTATCTCCAATAACCTTTTAAATTACCTACTAATGCTTTTCCATGTACTCTTGGATTTTCACAATCTACTAAATTCTTTTTTATCCATTTTAAAATCAATCTTTGTACAGAAGTATCTAATTTTTTTAAATCTTTTTTTCCTTGCTCTGAAAATTCAACTTTATAACTCATCTGTTTCATCAAATCCTAACTCTTTTACTAAATCATCAAATGAAGTAGTTTTCATTCCAGAGGCTATATGATTTTTATAGGCTTTATCAGCTAACTTTATATCATAATCATCTTCAAGTTTTTCAAAAATTATTTTTTTTATATAACTTGAAATTCCAAGACCTTCAAATTCAGAAACTTCTTTTAATATTTTTTCCTCTTTTTCATTTAATCTTAAAGAAATTACAGACATTTTCATCTCCTCCTTTTTGTACTACTATTGTAATACATAATAAGAGAAAAGTCAACTTTTATCCTCAGTATTTATTCACTTGCCAATGTCCAAACTATTTTATAATTTTTTTATTTTTGATATAATGTAGGTGCTTACAGGCTCTCAATCTATAAGCACCTTGAGATAGTATTTATTACCAGTAAATGCTATCTCTTTTCATTTAGCATTCTTGTAAAATCTTTACCTGCTTTAAACTTAACAAATTTTTTAGGTTTTAATTTAATAATCTCTCCTGTTCTTGGATTTCTTCCTTCTTTTCTACTAGAAGTTCTTATAGAGAAAATACCAAAGTCTCTAAAGAATAAAGTATTTCCTTTTGCTACTTGCTCTTTTACAGTTTGTATAAAAGCTTCTGTTACTCTTTCAGCTTCTGTAACTGTTGTAAGTCCTGAGTTTTTAAATAATTCCTTTGCAAATTCTTTTTTTGTCATTTTCTAATCTCCTTTTTTATTTTCAAGTTCTACACGGAACTTTTTTAACTTTTTACCAAATATTCCACGATGTATTGTAACTGTTATATACTTTTTCATAGGCTATCACCTACTTTTTTAATCTTCTATAAATATCACTGTAAAGCATTCTCATCTGGTCTTCCGTAGCTTCAGCGAATGATTTAATGCCTTTTAATTCCATTTCTTTCTCAAGTAAATCTGTATTATCTCCAATTAATTCAAGAATACATTTTTCAGCTTTCTTTTTATCAAAAGGTTTTTTGTCTTCAACTTTTGATTTTGGTTGTTCCTGTAATGGTTGAGCATCTACAACCTCGCCGTCTGTTATCTCAAAAGCTACTAAAAATAAATATCTTCTAAGATATGTTATTGTTGCTCCTAATTCCTGTATTTTAGTAGCTCCTTTTAATTCACTGCTTACATATGGAATTGTAAAAGTAATATTATCTTCTTGCTTATCTATATCAAATACTGTTAAACAAGCATTATTTTCTACAATCTCAAATCTTGTACAAATTCCTAATTCTAAATTAATTTTGTTTAGAGTTGGAAGAAAATCTGCAAGTTCATAATATTTAAATTTTGCAAATTTATTCTCTCCACTCTTATTTATTTTTGTGTCTTGAAGTTTAACTCTTGCTTCTGATATTTTTTTTAGAATACTCATTTTCTAATCCTCCCTTATTTCTTTTATCATTTCTTCAAGTTTTTTAAATCTTTCTTCAAGTGATTTATCAGCAAATTCATAAGACATTGGATATTGCTCTTTAAATCCTCTTTTTTTCATTTCAACTATCATATCAGCTATTGCTAACATTTCTTTACTTACTTGTCGTATATCCATGTGTAATCTCCATAAATAGTTTTAAATCTTCTTCTGTATCATTAATTTCTGCTTTAAAACTTTCTTCATAATCAATATCGCTTATTGTTTTCCATTGGTCATATTCGTATCCCATAATTAACTCCTTTAAGCATTTCTATATAGTTGCTTATCCCAATAGACTTTATTCTTATATGCAAGTTCTCTTTGTTCTTCCTCTGCTCTTTCTCTTAGTATTTCTTCTATATTGTCTATACCTTCATCATCGTAGATTAGATGTGTAAGTGCTTCTTCTAGTGTAAATCCGTCTCCATAGAACATATTGTCTTGCAAGTCTTCTTCCATTACATAAGCTTGGAAAACACCGTCGGAATATCTTATTTCTATGCCTTGTTCTATATTATATTTTTCTAATTTTTTAGCAGCTTTAATAAGCATTTCTTCACTTGTCATTTTTTCTCCTTATGCTACATTAAGAATTACATTATTTATCTTTAATAAAAGATTTTTTAAAGCTTCTTCTTTTGTTTCTCCTTCTCCTGTTAAATCTTTATAAGGAAATTTAATTCTCCATATATCTTTATTTATCCTAGAAATAACTAAATCTGTATTTAAAAAAGTATAATGTTTTTCTATTACATCAAAAACATATTTTTCAAGTTCTTCAACTGTCATTTCTTCCTCCTAAATAAATTCTGCATTGTATATTTCATTTGTAATTCTTGCTACTTCCTTAGCTGTTTCAGATACTCCTTTACCTTTTATAGAAACTGCAAAATCTTTTATTTTATAAGAAATTAAACATTGTCCATTTGCATATTTAAAATTCATGTATTTTTTCATAGTTACCACCTTTTAAAAAATTGTATACTCATACTGTTTTTCAGTATAAAGAATGTAAAAAAAATTTTTTTTGTTATTTTTCTTTAATCTTGACATCATTATATACTGAATATCCGTATTTTGTCAAACTTTTTCTTTAAAAATTTAATTTTTTATTAAAAATAAGGTATAATTCTATTAAATAAAGTACGGAAAAAAAGTATAAAGAGGAGGCTTTTTATGGAATTGGCTTTACTTTTAAAAAAATATAGAGAATCAAGAAATTTATCTATAAAACAGCTTTCAGAATTAGCAGGAGTAGGAAACGGAACTATTGGAGAAATAGAGAGAGGTAAAAATAAATCAAGACCAGCAACATTAGAAAAATTATCTAAAGCTCTAAAACTAACACCTGAAGAAAGAGAAAGACTTTTTTCTTGTCTTATTCCAAAGGATATAGGTAAAAAATTACTAGAGACAAACGATTCTAGAATTTTATCTTTAAATAAGAAAGAATTAAGTCAATATGAAAAAACTATGCAAGAAGCTAGTTTATTTTTTAATGATGAAAATATTAGTGTTGAGGATAAAGAAAAAATGTTGTTGGCTATAAATGAGTTATTTTTTGAATCAAAACAAATGAATAAAGAGAAATATAATAAAAGTAAAAAATAATTAATGAGTAGAGGTGTCTATGTTAAATATTCCATTGAGAGTTAGAAATCTTATGAAGAAATATAGAACAAAAAACCCTTACACATTATGTAAAATTTTAAAAATACATATTAGATATATGGATTTGGGGAATATTAAGGGTGTTTATAAAAAAATTATTACAAATAAATTTATAATTATAAATGAAAATCTTAGTGAAATTATGAAATTAATAGTATTATCTCATGAACTTGGACATGCTATTTTACATGATACAAAAGAGATTCAATCTTTTAAAGATTATAATTTATTTCCAAGAATTAGTAATCAAATAGAAGATGAAGCCAATATGTTTGCAAGAGAACTTTTATTTGATGAAAATAATGAAATTTATGAAACTACTTTAAGTGATGAAGATATAAAAATATTAAAAAATTTAAGAGATTATAAATACTAGTAAGTTTAATAACTGATTAAACCAAGTTAAGATAATTGGTAGGGCGGTTAAGTTTATTTATGAGGGGAATTTATAGAAATATTAGTTAAAGATAATTAAAAAAATTAGTCTATAGATATATTAAAAAAAATAGAGTATAATTTAATAATTACTTTTAAAATAGGAGAAATTGTACAATGCAAAAAATAATAAATGAAAAATTAATAATAGATAAATGTCAAATATTTACTCCAGATGAATATGCTCACAAGTTATTAGATTATGCTGAATATAAAAAAAATCTATATGGAAAAAAAATACTTGAAAATTCATGTGGAGATGGCCAAATATTGAAAATAATAGTTGAACGCTATATAGTAGATTCATTAAAAAATAATTTAGATATAAAAAAAATAAGAAAAGGATTAGAAAAAGATATTTATGGGATTGAAATAGATAAAATACATTTTAATAATTGTCTTAATAATCTAAATTTGATAGCAGAAAAATACAATTTAAAAGATGTTAAATGGAATATTTTTAATGAAAATTCATTAGGAAAAAAATGGAAATTCAAATTTGATTTTATTGTAGGAAATCCTCCATATATATCTTATCGTGATTTAAATACGAATATTAAAAATTTTTTAAGAAACAAATATATTTCTTGTGAAAAAGGAAGGTTTGATTATTGTTATGCATTTATTGAAGATGGAATAAATAATTTAAGTAATAATGGAAAATTTGCTTATATAATTCCTAATAGCATTTTTAAAAATGTTTTTGGACAAAATTTAAGAGATTTATTACTTCAAAAAGTAATAAAAATAATTGATTTTAAATCAAAGAGATTATTTAAAAATGCCTTAACAACTACAGCATTTTTAATTTGTAGTAATAATAATGATAGTGAATATATTGAATATTTAAATAATGAAGATAATGAAAATTTTAATATCTCAAAAGAAACTTTAAAAAATAAAAAGTGGATTTTTTCTAAAAAAGATGAAGCTAATAAACTAAACTTAAAAAAATTTGGAGATTATTTTCATGCAGCTATGGGAGTTGCAACTTTACATAATAAAACTTTCGTAATAAAGGAAATAATATCAGAAGATGAAGAATATATATATATAAATAATTATAAAATAGAAAAAAGCATTTTAAAAAAAGGAGCAAGTCCATCAGGATTAAAAAACAATAAGAAAGAATATATAATATTTCCATATCAATATATTGAGAATCAATTAAAAAAAATTACTGAAGAAGAAATGAATGAATTATTTCCAGAAGCTCTAAGATACTTAAAAAGTCAGAAAGATATTTTATTAAAAAGATCTTTAGATGGAGCTACTAAATGGTTTGAGTATGGTAAAATACAAGCTTTACATCATATAAATACAGAAAAATTATTACTTTCTAGTTTAATTACAAGTAGATTAAAAAGTTATTTTTTAACAGAAAATGATGTTCCATATTCAGGAATCTATATAAAAAGAAAAGGAGAATTACCTTTAGAAAGAGCAAAAGAAATTTTAGAAAGTACAGAATTTTTTGAATATGTAAAAAAAATTGGTAAAAATGCAAATGGAACTACAATAAAAATTACTACTAAAGATATTAATAATTATTATTTTTAATACTAAGGAGAGTAAACATGTATAAAAAATTAGAATATACTATTGATGAAAATATTATTGCAGAACTTTTAGGGACACAAAATTTTACAAATAAAGAATCAGCTATACTTGAATTAGTAAAAAATTCATTTGATGCACAAGCAGATATTTTAAAAATTTGTTTTGAAAAAAATAAAATAATAATTGAAGATGATGGAATTGGAATGAATGTAGAGGATATTGAAAAATATTGGATGCATATAGGAAAAAGTATAAAAGATTATGTAGTTTATGATAAAAAAAATCAAGAAAGAATACTTTCTGGTTCAAAAGGAATAGGAAGATTTGCACTATCTAGATTAGGTAAAAAAGTCAGTATTTATTCAAGAAAAGAAAATGATAATTTAATTTTATGGAAGACTGACTGGAATAAAAATTCCCTTGAAGAATTTGAAGATAATAAAGAAATAAAAATTGGAACAAAAATAATAATCGAAAATCTTAGAGATAATTGGGATAAAGTAAATATAAAAAAATTATTAAATTATTTATCTAGAACATATAAAAATAATTTAATGAAAATTTTTATACATTATGATAATGAAATTTTAGAAGTTAAAAATTATTTTTTAGAAGCTACATTAGGAGTAAATTTTTTAACTAAAATTAATTTAAATTATAATTCACAAAATCAAATGTTATATTGCAATATTTTATCAGATGAATTTAAAGAAGAAGCACAAATATATTGTAAAAATGAAAATATTAAAAACTATACTAAAAGTATAAATATATTGGAAGAATTAAAAAACAATAAAGATCTGAATTTAAATAAAGATATTCTTAAAGAAAAATTAGAAATATTAGGAAATTTTTCAGCAGAATTATACTTTATATTAAAATCTAAAAAACAAGATATTGAAAGGTTTCTATATAAAGTACAAGACTCTTCAAACTTTTTTGAAAGTGGAGTGATACTATATAGAAATTCTTTTAGTTTATCTTCTTATAATGGAGTTAGGGATTGGGTAGGTTTTTCTAAAAGAGCAAGAAAATCTCCAGCAACAGCAATACATCCTACAGGTAGTTGGAGAGTAAGGGATAATAACATAGCTGGAAAAGTAGAAATAGATAAAAAAGAAAATGCGATGTTAAAAGATTTATCTAATAGACAAGGATTAGAGGAAAATGAATATTATGATATTTTTTTATTAATATTAGATAAAGGATTAGGTATTTTTGAAAAGTATAGACAGAATATAATTAGAAAAATTAATGAAAAAAATAAAGTAATTGAAGTTCAAGAAAATAATTTAATAAATGAAATAATAAAATATCCAGAAAAGTTAAAAAACTTAACAAATCAAGAAATAAAAGTAGTAGCAGAAAATATTGCAGATTTAAAAAATAGAAATAGTCAACTTGTATTAGAAATAAAAGATATAGAAGTAAAATATACTTATGATTTTAGAATATTAAATACATTGTCAACTTCTGGTTTAAAAGCAACTTCAATAGCACATGATTTAGAAAATGATAATAACTTTATAGCAACAAATAGTGATAATTTAGTAAAAGCACTAAAAAAATGTAATGTTTGGGATATTGTAAACTCTTCTGAGAATACTAAAATTCAAAATAGGAATGTTCCACTTTTAATAAATAAAAATAAAGAAATAAATAAGAAATTAAGTAGATTTATGTCTAGTATACTTGAAGAAACTAAAAAAAGTAAATTTACTCCAAAAGAAATAAATATTTTTGAATTTTTAACAGTAATAAAAGATAATTGGGAGCGAGACTATTCGAGATTAAATATAAATTTAGAAATAGATAAAGATATATTTTTATATACAGGGGAAGATTTATTAAAAGTTATATTTGATAATTTGTTATTAAATTCTTTTCAACAAAATAAAGATATGAAGAAAATAGCTATAAATATAAATATATTTAAAGAAAATAGTAAATTAAAAATTAATTATCAAGACTATGGAAAAGGACTAGATAAAAAATATAAAGATGATCCTTTCAAAATAATAGAAGTTCATGAAACTAATAGAGTAGATGGGCATGGATTAGGAATGTGGATTATAAATAATACAATAAAATTTGGACATGGAGAAATATTAGAAATAAAAAATAATGAAAAAGGAGGTTTCCAGATTGTATTTACATTTGGAGAAAGATAATATGGAAATAATAAATATAACTTATGTAGATGATAATATTGACTCTTTCATAACAGATTATCTTTTAGAAGAATATAATTTTGAAGGTATTGAAACAAATTATAGTGAAATCTCTTTTAAAGAAGACGATGACTATGAAAAGTTATTAAATAATAATGATATAAAGATAGCTAATATTATTATTATAGATTCTTCTTTATTCAAAGAGGAAAGTATTCATAATTTATTTACAGGAGAAGAATTCAAAATAATTTTAAAAAAATATTTTCCTTATATAGAAGTTATAATTGTTAGTCAAAATAATTGTCCTGATTTTGAGTATGGAATAATAGAAAAATTTAAAGAAAGTAAAAGAGGAAATAAAACTTCAAAAGAATATTATGACGAAAAATTAAAACCATTTTTAGACGAAGCTATCAAAAATATATTAATATCACGTAATATATTAAAAAAATTAAATAGAAATAATAATCTAAACAATATACTAAAAGATAAAATAGAAAATTCTATGAACGGAATAGTAGAATATGATGAACTTACATCCAAGGATATTAATAATTTAATAAATGAATTTAAAAAAATGGAGAAAAATTTTTTATGAAAATAAAAG
>ERZ773142.332-NODE-332-length-49276-cov-7.60982_pt1 | contig 49276 bp, 44 predicted proteins | sample MGYA00580853_ERZ773142 | MGnify/ENA primary metagenome ERZ773142 (study PRJEB29015, sample SAMEA2737862) | human gut metagenome | biome: human gut; feature: human-associated habitat; material: faeces | place: China | collected 2012 ... | reverse complement strand
GAACCTTCTACTGTATTGGTTATTCTACGATAATAATAAACGCAGCCAGAACGTTACTATAAAAAGCCAGACTTACAGGTTTTTTATCAGCAACATTCTGACTGCGTTATTTATTATCCTGGCATAGCCAGTAAAGCAGAAGTTCTGGTGCAGTCATGCAGAACAAGCAGACACATTGGAATTTTCTTCGTGCGCGAGCATAGCGACTCCCCGGAGACCTTTGTCTGAGCACGCAAGGCGTGCGAGTTTAGGTCGCAGGGGAGACAACCGGCGGCGGAGCGCACGAAGTACAAAATTCCACTCAGTGTCTGCGGTTCTGCATGACTGCACCGGAACTTCGGACCTTATTAGCTATTCATTTAAATTTTTATTGCAATTCTGCTGACACGTCGCCAAACATCTCCACGGACCGTCTCAGGATCCCGTGTACCTGCGCGATGCAGATCCCGTAGTTGGTGATCGGCACATTTTGTGCGACTGCGCGGGCAATCCGTGCCTTCATTTCCCGATCATTTAGCATACAACCGCCGCAGTGCACAATCAGCGCATAGGGTGACAGATCTTCCGGAAATTCCCCTCCGGAAGTGAATTCGAAGCTTAACTCCTTTCCGGTATAGTTCCGGATCCAGTTCGGCAGCTTTACGGTTCCGATATCGCCGCACTGACGGTGATGGGTGCAGCCCTCGGAAATCAGTACCGTATCACCGTTTTGCAGCTTGTCAAGCTGAGCGGCCCCGTGCACAGCTTCTTTCAAATCTCCTTTATAGCGGGCAAAGAGGATGGAGAAGGAGGTGAGCGGTACATCTGCCGGGGTATCTGCGTTTACTTTTTGGAAGGCCTGGGAATCAGTGATAACCAGAGCTGGTTTCTTGCCAAGAGCCCGCAGGGTTTGCGGAAGCTCGGTTTCTCTGGTGACTACCGAGATAGCGCCGGATTCCAGCACATCGCGGATGGTCTGCTGCTGGGGCAGGATCAGACGCCCTTTTGGTGCCGCGGAGTCAATCGGGACTACCAGTACCACCACATCCTCCGGCTGGATCAGGTCTGCCAGGATGCGTTTTTCATCGGCTTTGGCGGACGCAGCCTTGGTCAGTGCACCGATTCGTTCCTTCAGTTCGTAAATCTGGTCTCCATTTTTCGCACTGACATAGATCGCATCATTTTTTTTCGGCTGCTTTTCCGGCAGGGATGGCACAGTGGCAAGCAGGTCAGATTTGTTGTACACGGTAATATGCGGAATTTTCTTTTCCTCAAAAAGTTTTAACAGCTCCTGGTCGGCCTGCTGCAGTCCCTTGTCGGCATCCACCACCAGAATGGCAATGTCGGTTTTGTCCAGAACCTGCAGGGCGCGCTTCACGCGCATTTCGCCCAGGGTTCCCACATCGTCAATTCCCGGGGTGTCGATGATGACCACCGGGCCAATGGGCAGAAGCTCCATGGCCTTCTGCACCGGATCGGTGGTGGTTCCCTTGGTCTCGGAGACAAGGGATAAGCTCTGGCCGGTCACAGCGTTCACTACGCTGGATTTTCCGGCGTTTCGCAGACCGAAGAAGCCGATGTGGACCCGCTCGGCGGATACTTTATCATTCAGTCCCATAGTTGTGTCCTCTTTTCTTAATCATATCAGTTTCTCCAGCAAAAATGCCGGATCTCTAATCAGAACCGGAAATCCCGGCGGTTGGATGCCTTGATGTCCTCAATATTTTTCCGTGCGATCTCACGCACCTTTTCCTTCGGAATCTTGTTCAGTTCCTTTTCAATCAGTTCAAATCCGTGCTTTTTTGTTTCCTCACTGGCGTAATCTACCAGATATTCCGTCAGGGTCATCAGGGCGTTCGGATGGCAGCAGTTTAAAATCTGTCCATTCTTGCACAGGCTCATGAACCGGTCTCCGGTGCGGCCTTCGCGGTAGCAGGCGGTGCAGAAGGACGGAATAAAGCCCAGCTGCATCAGCCAGTCCACCACCTCGTCTAAGGAGCGCTGGTCTGATACATCAAACTGCTCAGAATCATGCGGGCGCTCCTCCTCACAGTAGCCGCCCACGGAAGTTCTGGAAGCGCCGCTGATCTGGGAGACTCCAAGCTGCAGCATTTTCTCACGGACCTCCTGGCTCTCGCGGGTGGAGATGATCATGCCGGTGTAGGGAACGGCAATGCGGATGCAGGCCGCGATCTTCTCAAAAATATCATCGGCCAGGCTGTTGTCAAAGGCATCCGGGTCAATATCATCAGCATGCTTTACGCGCGGAACACTGATGGTGTGCGGGCCGACGCCGTGCACGGCTTCCAGGTGCTCCGCATGCATCATCAGTCCGGCAAACTCATACTGGTAACCCTCCAGACCGAATAAAACGCCCAGACCCACATCGTCAATGCCGCCCTCCATGGCGCGGTCCATGGCCTCGGTGTGGTAATCGTAGTCGTGCTTCGGTCCGGTCGGATGCAGCTCCAGATAGCTCTTTTTGTTGTAGGTCTCCTGAAACAGGATGTAGGTGCCGATGCCGGCTTCCTTTAGTTTTCGGTAGTTTTCCACGGTGGTCGCGGCAATGTTGACGTTCACGCGGCGGATGTCACCGTTTTTATGATGGATGGAATAGATTGTTTTGATGGATTCCAGAATGTACTCGATCGGGCTATTGACCGGGTCCTCCCCGGCTTCAATGGCCAGGCGCTTGTGACCCATATCCTGCAGGGCAACGACCTCGCGTCTGATCTCTTCCTGGGTAAGCTTGATGCGGGCAATGTGTTTGTTTTTCATATGATACGGGCAGTACACACAGCCGTTGACGCAGTAGTTGGAGAGATAGAGCGGGGCAAACATGACGATGCGGTTGCCGTAGAAGGCCTGCTTGATCTCCTCAGCCAGCTCGTACATCTCTGCAACCTTTTCCGGAATGTCGCAGGCCAGCAGCACCGATGCCTCCCGGTGGGAGAGTCCGGCACAGTGGGTCTGGGTGCCGTCGGCACTTTTGACCGGTCTTGCTTTTGCCAGGATTTCGTCGATCAAGGCCAGGTTGTGTTTGTTTTCCTCCGCGTAGCGGATGGTGTCTAGAATTTCCTCATGGTTGATGAATTCCTCTGCCTTTAAGGATTTTGGATTGTAGATAGCCATAGTATTGTTTTCCTTTCTTTGCGGTCGGAAGCAGACTTTGCAACCTTCCGTCAGATTGTAAATTCCTATTTTATAATGTCACCCCGGGAGGTGACAATGGAGTAGCCGATGGATTCCATGCGGCGGTTCAGGCAGGAGCGGCACTGGGCGGATTCGTCTCCGGTGCAGATCTTGTTGTCGTAGAGGGCGTATTTTTTACGTTCCGACACCGGAGAGAGGTTCGGCATGACGACGTTGGCACCCGCCTGAATTCCTTTTTCCCTGCCGAGAGGGTCAATCGTCCCCAGGGCTGTGGTGGCAGGAAGCAGGATATTTGGTTTGATGAGCCGGATGAGGGAGAGCAGATAGATGGTCTGGTCTGCGGTTCCCGCCGGCATATCCCGGAACGGCGTATCCTTCTGGGGAATGAACGGGCCAATGCCGCACATCTCCGGATCAAAGGTTTCGATAAATTTCAAATCTGTGGCGAGACAGTCCGGAGTCTGGTAAGGGGAGCCGACCATAAAGCCGCAGCCAACCTGGTAGCCGATCTCTTTTAAGTCCCGCAGGCAGCGCATCCGGTTGTCAAAGGACATGAAAGCAGGATGCAGCTGTTCGTAATGGGCTTTGTCTGCCGTCTCGTGGCGGAGCAGATAGCGGTCAGCTCCGGCATCAAACATAGCCTGATAATCTGCCCGGGAGTATTCTCCTAAGGATAAGGTGATGGCGCAGTCATGGTAGCGTGACTTGATCTCCCCAACAAGCTCACAGACCTCACGGATCGGCACAATGCCTTCCCCGCCCTGGAGCACAAAGGTGCGAAAGCCTAAATTCCAGCCTTCCTCACAGCATTCCAGAATCTGCTCCCGGGTAAGCTGATATCGGTCGCAATTGGGGTTGGATTTGCGGATACCGCAGTAGATGCAGTCATTTTTGCAGTAGTTTCCGATTTCAATAAGCCCGCGGACGTAGATATCAGTTCCGTAGATTTCGCGGCGCAGGGCATCAGCTTTCTTTGCGGCATAGGCTGCCAGTTCCGGTGTCTGACCTTTCACAAGCGCGCGGTATTCTTCGTGCGCCAGGGCGTGACGCTCCGCCAGAAGGTCAACGAGGGCAAACAAGTTCGTCATCCGATCACATTGGAGTAGGCGGTCTTGACGCTGACTCCGTCCAGATTCCCAAGCTTTCCGGCCAGAGCAGAGATCGTATCCTGCGGCGCGTCCATGGCGATGGATACGATGCTGATGTGCTTCGGACGGTAAGGAATACCCATTCTTCCGATAATATACGGACCATACTCATGCAGCATGGCATTCAGCTTTTCTACGGAATCCGGATTTTCCACAATGATACTCATAACAGCAACGCGTGTTTCCATAAGTCCTCCTGTAACTGTGTATTCAGAGAAAAAGCCGCACCCCGAAAAGGCACGGCTTAAAGTTCTGTAATCTGACAGACTGCGGCATATGCGCAGGCATGCGGGCGCAAAAGCGCACGGCAGAATACGGAATATAGAAGCGGACCTTTCACGCAGGAGAAAATCCCCTTAGTGTCGGAATGCAAAATGATTCTCATTAAGTACAGGATAGCATAGAATGTGCCGGATTTCCAGAAGAATCGATATCGGCTTTTTTGTCTTTTTTGTCACAACAACAACACTTGCAATTTTCCTGGAAATTCTGTATAATGAAACAATATCAGCAATTTAACGCGTTGAATTGCTGAAAAACGCGCGGTATCTGAACAATATAACGGAATCGCAAAATATAGAAAGAAGCAGGGAAGAGGGGAAGCTGTTATCATGAGTGAAGAAAAGCAACTGAATATGCCACAGTCACTTTTACTGCTGCTGCTGATCATCGGATCTGTAGCAGTCTGTATCCGGCTGAAAACGGGAGGGCCGATGATCGGCCTGTTTTTCAGCTGGATCATCATCTATCTGTTCTGTAAAGTATTAAAGATTGATTACGATCATGTGGTGGGCGGAGCTTATGACGCCATCCGCGTAGTCGTGCCGACGCTGTGTTTGTTAATGTCCATTGGTGTCATGATCGGAACCTGGCTGCAGAGCGGGACCATCGCATCCATTATTGTAGGCGGCTTAAAGCTGATCGATCCAACCTGGCTTTTGCCGCTGACTTTGATTTTCTGTGCAGTATTGAGCCTGGTGACCGGAACCTCCTACGGTTCTGTGGGAAGCGCCGGTGTTGCTATGATGGCAATCGGCAACGCTATGGGCATTCATCCGGGCATGGTAGCCGGAGCAGTCATCTGCGGTGCCATGTTTGGCGATAAACTGAGCCCGCTGTCTGACACCACGAACCTGGCTCCGGCTGTGGCTGGTGCAAAATTAAATGACCACGTCCGTTCCATGCTCTGGACCACACTGCCGACCTTTGTCATCAGCCTTGGGCTGTTTACGCTCCTTGGTATCAGCCAGACCTCCGGCGGCTATGAGGAAGGCAATCTGCTGGTGTATATCGATGCGCTCCGGGGTGAGTTTAAACTTGGCCTTCTGACGCTGCTTCCGGCGGCTGCGATTATTGTGCTGCTGCTTTTGAAGGTCAATGCGATCGTTTCCCTGGGCCTTTCCGCAGTCTGCGCAGGCGCGGTATCCTTCTTTTATCAGGGGGCGGCCCTGCAGAGCATCATCCGCGTAGCTTATAACGGTTACAGCACCCAGATTGAGGAAGCAATCTTAAAGACCATCTTAAACCGCGGCGGTATGAGCAGCATGCTGCAGTATGTGGCCATCATCTGCTTCGCAGTCGGCATGGGCGGCATGTTAGACCGTCTGGGCGTTCTGGGCAATATCTTAAATGCCATTACCGGACGCATCAACAGTGATGGAAGCCTGATCCTTGCCAGTCTTCTGGTTGGTTATGTGACCAGCCTCATCAGCTGCTCCCAGCCGATGTCTCATGTGCTGACCGGAAATATGATGAAGCCGCTGTTCAGGGCGAGAAAGGTTGCACCGGAGATCTTATCCAGAACCTTAGAGGACGCAGGGACCCTGTCCGGTCCTATGATCCCCTGGCATGGCTATTGTGTATACATGGCAGGAACTCTGGGAGCGGCATGGTCCGTGTTCTTTCCGTATCTGTTCCTGCTGTATTTAACTCCGCTGTTCAGTGTTTTTTACGGATTCAGCGGAATCTCCATTAAGCACGTGGAGGAAAATTAAGAAAATCAGGATTGGAGAGTATTATCATGATGGAAACAAAACTTGTACTTCTCGGCACGGGCACTCCGAATGCGTGTCCGAATGCCAGCGGTCCGTCCACGGCCGTCGTGGTGGGAGACCGTTCATATCTTGTGGATTTTGGACCAGGTGTGGTGCGCCAGGCGGCAAAGGCATATCAGAAGGGGATTGACGCGCTGCGTCCGGACCGTCTGAATGTGGCCTTCTGTAGCCATCTGCATACCGATCACACGGCAGGTTATGCTGACCTGATCTTCACCCCATGGGTGCTGGAACGAAAAGAACCGCTAAGGGTCTTTGGCCCTAAAGGCATCCGTGAGATGACGGACTATATTGAGAAAGCCTATGCGGTAGATATTGATTTTCGGATCAATGGTTTTGAGAAGGCCAATGAAGAGGGCTATAAAGTAGATGCAAAGGAAATTCAGCCTGGCATCATTTATCAGGATGATCGTGTCACTGTAGAGGCATTTCCGGTCAGCCATGGCACCCTGGAAAGCTATGGCTTTAAGTTTACCACACCGGATAAGGTCATCGTTATCAGCGGGGATACCGCGCCTCTGGAAATCGTAGCAGAGAAGGCAAAGGACTGTGACATTCTTCTGCATGAGGTGGAGTATACTGCCGGTCTTTCCGCAAGGGAGCCGAAGTGGCAGAAATACCATCGGGAGGTTCATACCTTAAGTGTTGATCTGGCGAAGATTGCCAGCAAGGCACAGCCAAAGCTTCTCATTACCTATCATCGGATTTACCATATGGAAATCCAGGATAATACCGTGGATGTGGAGGCTGAGATGACCCGCAGAAACGAAGCTATCTTACAGGAGATCAAACATGCCGGATATGAGGGTCCGGTAGTGAACGGACTGGATCTGGATATATTTTAGAACAGGATAAACTCGGACGCGCCACCTGCGCACTGGAAAAGCTACCGAAGCATAAACTATCATAAGAAAGCTTCAGGGTGGCTTTTTCTTTGCAGACATTTCCAAAGCCGTTGACACCTGGAGAGGAACGGGCCTGCCTGGAACGCTTACAGGAGGGGGACCGCGAGGCACGTGATATCCTGATCGAACGGAATTTGAGGCTGGTGGCACATGTGGCCAAGAAATATCAGGGAACGGATTATGAACAGGATGATCTGCTTTCGGTGGGGACCATTGGTCTGATCAAGGCGGTGAATACCTTTCACCCAGAACGGGGAAGCCGCCTGGCTACCTATGCGGCAAAGTGCATCGAGAATGAAATCCTCATGATGTTCCGTGCCGGAAAGAAATACAGCCGGGAGGTGTCGCTGTTTGAGCCGATCGGAGTGGACAAAGACGGGGAATCGGTCAGCCTGGTAGATGTCATTGAGCTGGAGACAAAAGAGGTGCTGGAAAATCTGATCCTGGATCAGGATATCCGGGAACTGTACGAAGCCTTTTCATGCTGCTTAAAGCCCCAGGAACAGTCGGTGGTGAAGCTGCGTTATGGCCTTTTCGGGGTGAAGCCCTGTACCCAGAGAGAAATCGCCGGGCAGCTTGGTATTTCCCGATCCTATGTATCCAGGATTGAGAAGCGGGCACTGAAAAAACTGGGTGAGCATTTGGAAACAGCACAGAATGAAATAATAATCACATAAATCGCAAGAAAATTGCATTGTGTTCAGGTGCTTTCCCATATATAATGTATGGGAAAGCATTTGGTTTTACAGGCAGCGGACCTGTGAAAGAAGAACCATCAGCCAAAGGAGGGCGTTATTATGTCTACAATTTTAGTTACAGGCGGTGCCGGCTATATCGGAAGCCACACCTGCGTTGAACTTTTAAATGCCGGCTACGATGTGGTTGTCGTGGACAACCTCTGCAATTCCTGCCGGGAATCCTTAAACCGTGTGGAGGAGATCACCGGAAACAAGCTGACCTTTTACGAGGTAGATCTTCTGGACGAGCCGGCCCTGGATTCTGTGTTCCAGAATGAAAAAATAGACGCGGTCATTCATTTTGCAGGCTTAAAGGCTGTTGGTGAGTCTGTATACAAGCCATTGGAATATTATCACAACAACATTACCGGAACCCTGATCCTCTGCGATGTGATGCGCCGTCACGGCTGCAAGAGCATTGTGTTCAGTTCTTCCGCAACCGTATACGGCAATCCGGCATTTGTGCCGATCACCGAGGAATGTCCGAAGGGTGAGATCACCAATCCTTATGGACGCACCAAGGGCATGCTCGAGCAGATTCTGACTGACCTTCATACTGCAGATCCGGAATGGAAGGTGATGCTCTTACGTTACTTTAACCCGATCGGAGCTCATAAATCCGGCCGTATCGGAGAGAACCCGAAGGGTATCCCGAACAATCTGCTCCCGTATATCACGCAGGTGGCTGTGGGCAAGCTGGTATGTCTTGGCGTCTTTGGCAATGACTACGACACTCCGGACGGAACCTGCGTCCGCGATTACATCCACGTTGTAGACCTGGCAGACGGTCATGTAAAGGCACTGGACAAGCTCTCAAAGGAGCAGGGCGGAGTCTGGATCTACAATCTGGGAACCGGTGTTGGCTATAGCGTGTTAGATGTCATCAATGCCTTTGAGGAGGCCAACAACTTAAAGATCAACTATGTCTTTAAGGAGCGCCGCGCAGGCGATGTGCCGCAGTGTTACGCAGATTCCTCCAAGGCAGAGAGGGAGCTTGGCTGGAAGGCAAAATACGGTATCCGGGAGATGTGTGAGGATTCCTGGAGATGGCAGAAGAACAATCCGAACGGATATGATGAGAAATAATCAAAACAAAAAACAAAGAAGAGGAGACCGGTCAGGTCTCCTCTTCGCTCATTAAAGATTTCATAATAAAGGAATAGATTTCTTTGCTTTTATGTTTCCATCGGGAGCTCATGGCAGCGGCCTGTTCACGGTCCGGAACCGATAAGTTCAGCTCAATGAGAGGCGAACGGCCTTCACGCACCTCGCAGTGAACGATGTAATCCTGGCTGGTGGACTTGTAGTAGTCGGAAACCAGGCTGACCTCGTTGCGCAGCCGGAGACGGTTTTCTTTTAAATAGGTGTCCATATCCTCGATGATGGCCGGGGAAATGTTGTTCTCAAAAAAGGTTAAGGTTTCCTCACCCTCCCTGGTGATCTCATAGCGGGTGGTGCTGTGGGTGGACTCGGCGTGAATGAGTCCGGAATCCTTTAGTTCTCCAAGAGCCTGCTGGAGCGTAAAGTAGCTGGCATATTCATGCTGCAGGAAAAAATCTGTCAGCTGTGCGTTGGTCAGCGGGAAATTCACTTTTTTTAGCATATATAAATTCATCAGTTTGTACAGTGTCATCGGTTCAGACAACATGGAAACGGACCTCTTTCATTCTACAAGTTTTTATTAATCATACCAATTTAAACCTTTTAAATCAAGTGAAATTATGCTAAACTAATGCCATGTATGACAAAAAATAAGAGGGTACTATGAGAGAAAAAATTAACCGACTGGCAAAAGGCATCGTGGATGCGGAAGTTCCGGAGATCCTTATCCTTCCGGAAACCTGTGAGGGCACGGTGACAGCCGGCCAGGTGTGCAGAAAAGAACTTTATGTGGCAGATCGTTATGGCTGCTTTGTGAAAGGTCTGGTATATTCCTCCCATCCGTGTGTGCGGGTGCTGGGAAATTCTTTCGGGGGAAACCGGAACCGTATCTTTTATGAGGTGGACTGCCGTACCTTGTCAGACGGAGATAAAATCGAGGGAGTATTTGAGCTGGTGACCAATGGCGGCGAAAAAAAGCTGCCATATTCTTTTGCCGTGGAGCCGGATCCGGTAGGAAAGATCCTGGCAGGGCTAAAGCAGCCGGAAGATTTTGCAAGGCTGGTGCAGGCTGACGGAGAGTTTGCAAAACGTCTGTTTGAGTACCGGGATTTTACGGAAGCGCCGTTTTTACAGGATCTTCATGTCCGGGCGCTGTATGATGGCTTAAAGGGAAGACCGGACCGTCAGTGTGAACTGGAAGAATTTCTGATTGGTCTGAACGTGAAAAAGCCGGTGGAATTAAAGACAGACACCGCGGTGCGCAGCCTGGAAAATCCACAGACAGGCACGGGCGGTGTTATCCGCGTGGATCGCAGTACCTGGGGACATGTGCGGTTTGAGGTGCATGCGGACGGAGATTTTATCAATCTGCCGCAGACGGTATTTACAGAAACAGATTTTCAGGATGACCATTGTGAGATCCTTTACCGCATTGACGGAATGCATCTTCATCAGGGTCGAAATCTCGGAGCAGTCTGGATCACGTCCATGCGTCAGAGAATCTGTGTTCCGGTGGAGGTCCTGACAGGTGAAGAGCTGAAAAACCGCGCGGGATATGGCCGGCGCGAAGCTGTCGGCAAATATCTGGAACTGCGTCTGGAATACGAGCTTGGACTATACGGGGAGGCACTGATGCTGAATCAGCTGAAGCAACAGCTGGAAGTCATCCGCAGCCAGTATGGCGAGAGCCTCGCGGTGAGTCTGTATCAGGCAGATCTTTTGATTCTGGAGGGAGATGCAGAAGGCGCAAAGGAGCTCCTTAAAAGCAGTCAGGAAGAGGCGGCAGCGGTGCGGAAATACCGCCCGGAATATGAGCAGCTTCACCGTTATCTGCTGAACCAGCTGAGTGAAGAAGACCAGAACGCGGAGTCTGAAAAAGAGGACGGGAATCTGGCAGAGCTCCGTTTGGAATTTGAGAACGGAAGCCGTAGTCCGTACCTGTATGTCAGGGTGTGGAAACTGTATCAGCAGTGTCCGGAGCTTCTCACAGGACTTTCTGATTTTGAAGTGCAGGTGCTGATGTTTGCTGCGAAGCGGAAGCTGATGGATCAAGCTTTTGCCTGCAGGACTGCAGGATTTGCCCCCTCAAAAAAGTATGGAGGAAAGCTGCTCCTGCGATTCTTTATGATGCTGTATCAGCAGTATCCGGAACCGGAGATCCTGAACGCAGTCTGCAGCATCCTGATCAAGGCGGACTGCCGCGATAAAAAATATTTTCACTGGTATAAAAAAGCACTGGAGGAGGGCATCAGCCTGACCCGCCTGTACGAATATTACCTGTATGCGCTTCCTGAGGATTATCCGTATCTGCTCCCGAAAGAGGTGCTTTTATATTTCTCCTACGAGAAATCCATGGACACGGCTAACCGTGAGGTGCTGTACGGCAATATTGTGAGATTTATGAACCCGGAATCTACGCTGTACCGGCAATATGAGCGGGACATCGAACAGTTTACCATGGAACAGCTTCTGCGTTCCCGGGTGAACAGCCGTCTGGTGACGCTGTATCAGCATGTATTATATAAAGAAATGATCGATGAGCAGGTGGCCCGCGTGCTTCCGGCTATCCTAAAATCTTATCGGATTACGGTATCTGACAAAAGAATCCGTTATGTTGTGGTGTGCTATGAGGAACTGGACCGTGAGGATATGTTCGCGGTCAGGGACGGCGTGGCTTATGCACCGCTTTTTTCCAGTCATCCGGTTCTTTTGTTCCAGGATGAATACGGAAATCGTTATACAGATGTTTCCTACCGGAAGCAGCAGGCTATGATGGAAAACAGCAAAGAACTGGAGGAACGCTGCTACGATATCTCTCCGGAGCAGCCTATGCTTCTTCTGGAACGCTGCAGCGCAATCGTGAAGGATGACCCGCAGAGCATGACAGACCGCCGTGTTTTAAGGCGGGGACTGACGGAACTGAAACTGCATCCTTTATTCCGGGAAAAGCTGCTGGAAAGCCTGCTGGATTATGACAGCCGGCGTCAGAACGTGGAGGAGAATACAGCAGCTGTTTTGGATTACCGGAACCAGCTGAAGCCGGAAAAGCTGTCGCGGGAGAAACGGGGAAAGCTGATCCGTATGCTGATCCTTTCGGGAAACGTTCCGGAAGCCTTTTCCATAGTAAAGGAATTTGGCTGGAGCGGTGCAAAGGAACAGGAGCTTCTGGAGCTGTGCAGTCAGATGATCTTAAAACAGCTGCCGGAATCGGACGATACTCTGTTAAAGCTCTCCTGGGAGCTTTTTACAGAGAATCAGTGGGATGGAGCTGTGCTGGACTATCTATGCGAGCATTTTAACGGAACTTCGGAGCAGATGTACAGACTTCTTGTACAGAGTGAGGCAGAGCATGTGGAGCTTTATGATCTTCCGGAGCGTCTTCTGGCGCAGATGATGTTCAGCGGTGAGACAGAATATCTGGATCCGGTGTATGACTGCTACAGAAGCGGAAAGCAGGTCAGTGATCTGGTGTCCAGGGCTTATTTCACTATGAAGTCCTGTGATTATTTCCTGAAAAACCGTCCGACAAAGGATCTGGTATTTACCTATCTGGAAGACGCAGTTCAGGAAACTGCGGATAAAAAACGGATTCCTACCATTTATCTGCTTGCGCTGACCCTGTGGTACAGTCAGCAGGAGGCGCTGACCGGAAAACAAAAAGAACTGGCCGCTGCCATGGTGGAGGAGCTTCTGGAGGAAGGCCGGATCTTTGCATATTTTCACCAGCTTGGACGCCATATTCCGATGCCGGATTCCGTGATGGACCAGATCACCATTGAGTACCGGGGCAGCAGGGAGATAAGGCCTCAGCTGAAAATCCGGGTGCTTCCGGGAGAGGAGGCAAGCCACAACGCGGAGTTTGTGAAGGTATATCCCGGCATTTACATCCATCAGCATGTTCTGTTTGAGGGAGAGGTGCTGGAATATGAGGTATATGAAAACGGAACAGACGGAGGAAAGAAGACGGATGAGGGACGGCTTTCCTACGACGGTTCCCAGACAAACAGCCAGCTGAGCCGGTTTGCGGCGCTTAACGACATGAGCCGCTGTCTTGCTGAAAAAGATGGGCAGAAGCTTAAAGAAAAGATGGAGAAGTACATGACGGATCATGCTGCCATGGAGTCTCTGTTTACATTAACATAGAGGAACGATATGAATGAATTGGTAGCAGGCATAGACCTGTGTGATGAATATACGCAGGTAAACTGCAATGATGAAGAGAACACATGGACCTTTCCCACGGTACTCTGCCGTCACAAGGTTTCCGGCACCTGGTCGGTAGGGGAAGATGCTTATGCCCAGACCTTAAGAGGAGAAGGAAGCCTGACGGATAAGCTGGTAAAGCTGGTTTTAAAAGAAGGCACTGCGACATTGGAAGGCATCCGCTATACAGCTGTGGAGCTTCTGGAACGGTTCCTGGAACGGGTACTTTGGCAGGTTAAAAAAAACCTGGGCACGGAAGCCGGCTTTCAGGAGCTGGTGTTTACCGTGCGCAGCTTGGATGAACGCCTGACAGAGGCGCTGTATTCCTGTGGAGAAAAGCTTGGTGTGGACCGGGCCCGTATACGCATCATCGGGCATACGGAAGGTCTGATCTACTATATGCTCAGCCAGAAAAAAGAAATCTGGAGCGGAAACGTCGGGTTGTTTGATCTGTCCGAGCAGGAACTGCGCTACTATGAAATGAAAGTACAGCGGGGGTTGAAGCAGAATGCGGTTTTAGCTGAGTTTGAGCGGATAGAGGAAAGCTTCAGCCTTGATATCCTGGAAACTCCGTCCGGGGCAAAGCTGGGAGATAAGATTCTCTGTACCTGTGCGGAACGGCTGATGCAGCGGAAACTGTATTCTGCGGTCTTTCTGATGGGAAAAGGGTTTGAAAAGCGGGAGTGGGCCGAAGATTTCATGAAGCTGCTCTGCACAAAACGCCGTGTCTATATGGAGACAGCCGTGTTTGCCAAGGGTGCAGCTCTGTGCGCCGCAGACCGTCTCCGTCCACAGACTTCCTACCCGTATGCGATGATCTGTGAGGGACACCTGAAAGCTTCTGTTACCATGCAGGTACTGCATAAGGGCCAGGACACTGCGGTAACGCTGGCAGCTGCCGGAGACAGCTGGAGAGAGAGCGGAGGTATGCTGGAGGTGATCCCGGAGAAGCAGAATGCAGTGGAGCTCGAAATCACGCCGTTTGATTCCAAAAAGAAGAGGACGGTCACGCTGATGCTGGAGAATTTTCCGAAACGCCCGGAAAAGACTACGAGGGTACGGGTGGAGATTTCCTTCCTGGATGAAAAGACGATGCGGATCGTTCTGACCGATCTTGGTTTCGGGGAATTGTTCCCGGCTACGGGAGCTAAAGTTGTACAAGAGGTTATGCTATGAGTTTGAGATTATGCAGATCGGAAAAAGTGAAAAATCCATATTACGTGAGTTTTCTGGGAATGCATCTGTATTCTTCCCAGGAGCTGGCCTATGTGATCTACCATTATCCGCTTCTGGTAATGGATTGTCTGGTCAATGAACGCCTGCTGGACTTTCTGCGGGAGGAACTGAATATGGGATTTCTGGCCCTGAAGCTGGAAAACTGGAAAAAAAGCGGGGAAGATCCGGATGAAATGCTGATCTTTCTCCTTCAGGAAAGCGATTATTATTCCCAGAACGAGATATCGGAGTACAGGCAGACCTTAAGCGGCTACCGGAAACAGCCGCCTGCGGAGATGAAAAAGCTTAAGGCAGACGCATTGTTTGGTATGCGCCAGTACGGAAAGGCCGTCCGGCTTTATCAGGAAATCCTGGATGATCTGCAGGAGGAGACGGGATCGGATGAGCTGGCTGCCGCTGTCTGGAATAATCTGGGTGCCTGCTACGGCCGCATGTTCCTGTTTGCCAGAGCTGCCGAAGCCTATGAAAAGGCCTATAACCGGAGCGGCAGCCGTGAGTGCTTGAGGAGCCTTTACTGGATTGAAAAGCTGGACAGCCGCATCGCGTTAGGAGAGCGCTTCCGTGCAGTCATCACGCAGGAGGAGCGGAATGCGTGGGAGGAGCAGTTCCTGGCTGCCAGGGAAAAAGCGGCACAGTCTGACCAGGTAAAGCAGGTGGAAACCTGGTTTTGCAATGGGGCAGAGGATGGAGAAAAGGCTGCCCGGAAACTGGTGGAAACCTGGAAAAGTGAATACCGCGCCATGATATAAGCAAAAAATAGAAAGAAATGTAAAATAATGCTTGACATATCGGAAAAAACAAGGTAAACTATCGGAGCAGTCGCAAGTGAGACATCTTGAGACGTAATATGGGGTCTTAGCTCAGCTGGGAGAGCATCTGCCTTACAAGCAGAGGGTCATAGGTTCGAGCCCTATAGGCCCCATATAAACCGAATATGGCGGAATAGCTCAGTTGGCTAGAGCACACGGTTCATACCCGTGGTGTCGAGAGTTCAAATCTCCCTTCCGCTACTTTAACTGAAGTTCTGGATTTTCCGGAACTTCTTTTTGTTTTCCGGAAATCTGTTTTTATATACTAAATTTTTCTAAAATCCCTTGTAACCTGAAAATGAGTGTGTTATAATCCGAAAAAGCTGAATGAAACGTTTTGAAAGGAAAGTCAAGTGAAGAAACTGTTAAAAAAATACGGACATATCTGGGTCTGCGGCTACATTCTTTTGTATCTTCCATATTTCTTCTGGCTGGAGAGCGTGATCACGGACAATTACAAGATCATGCATGTGGCATTGGACGATGTGATTCCGTTTAGTGAGTACTTTATCGTTCCTTACATGATCTGGTTTTTTTATGTTTCCGGCGCAGTTCTGTATTTCTTTTTTACAGATAAGCAGGATTATTTCCGGTTGTGTACCTTCCTGTTTATCGGTATGACCATCAGCATGATGATCTGCACCTTCTATCCGAATGGCACAGACCTGCGTGTGGAGGTGGATCCGAACAAGAATGTTTTCTGCTATCTGGTACAGATGATCCATAACAGTGATACACCGGCCAATGTATTTCCAAGCATTCATGTATATAATTCGTTAGGGGTCCATATCAGTGTTATGAACAGCGAACGCCTGAGAAATCACAAATGGGTCCGCCGGAGCTCATTTATCATTATGGTGGCTATCTGCATGTCCACTGTATTTTTGAAACAGCATTCGGTGGTCGATGTCACCGGTGCCATGGTGCTGGCTTACGTCATGTACCAGTTTGTATATGGCAATGCCTATGTACTTAGCCATAGAGCGGAAAGACAGAAGGTTACCGGTTAAAAAATAAATGAAAAAGAATGTGCCAAGGCACATTCTTTTTTGATTGTCGGAATTGAATCTATTTTTATACAAAATTCCGTAGGAGATTTTTGGGTTTTATGATATACTTATAGGTAATAATGTATGGGTAACTGCTTTGCAGTTACAAATGCGGGAGGTGCCCATGTACTATTTTATCGTAAACCCGAACGCCCATGGCGGGCGGGGAGAAAAAATATGGAGAAAACTGGAACGCCAGATCATCAGATCCGGAATCCGGTATGAGGCCTACCAGACGGAAGAACCCGGCGATGCCAGACGTATAGCGGCTGCGCTGACTGCAGACATGCAGGAGCCGGCAACGATCGTGGCAGTGGGGGGAGACGGCACCGTGAATGAAGTCTTAAACGGCCTTGCCATCAGTGAACGTCTGACGTTTGGCTATATTCCTACTGGTTACGGCAATGACCTGGCCCGTGGGCTGAAGCTGTCGGGAAAGCCCGGAAAGTGTCTGAAACGCATCCTGAATCCTGCGGAGATCTGCAGGGTGGATTACGGTATCCTTTCTTATGAGGACGAGGAACCGGTTTACAGCCGCTTTATGGTCAGCAGTGGTATTGGGTTTGACGCTGCAGTCTGCCACCGTCTTCTGGATAAGAACGGAAGAGGAGGTCTGCGACAGATCCCTGGAAGAGGACGCTATGTCCTGGCGGGACTCAAACAGCTTGTAACCGCAAAGGCCTCGCGTGGGTACCTGATCCTGGACGGAGTCCGGCGTATAGAATTTAACCATATTTATTTTGTTTCCGTGCATAATCACGGCAGTGAGGGCGGAGGTTTCCTGTTTGCTCCCAGGGCGGTGTGTGATGATGGAGAGCTGGAACTTTGCGTGGCACATACAGCTTCCAAGCTTCGGCTGTTCCCTGTTTTGTTTGATGCCTACAGGGGACATCTTGGCAGACGGCGCGGCGTGCATTTTTATCGCTGCAAAGAGGCTGTGATCCATGTGGACCAGCCGATGCCGGTCCATGCGGACGGAGAAAACTGTTTTTGTCAGGAGGAAGTGCGGGTACGCTGTGTCAAGAAAAAGCTCCGCATGATCCTGCAATGATCTTAATAAAGGAGAGAACAACTATGCGAATCGGACAGGGATACGATGTCCATAAGCTGGTAGAAGGACGTGATCTGATCCTGGGCGGAGTTACCGTCCCTTATGAGAAGGGTCTTCTGGGGCATTCCGACGCGGATGTATTAGTTCATGCAGTTATGGACGCCCTTCTGGGAGCAGCCGCGCTGGGAGATATCGGCCAGCATTTTCCGGATACCGATCCAAAATATAAAGGAATATCCAGCATAGCCCTCTTAAAGGAAGTCGGAGCACTTCTGGAGGCAGAGGGTTACGTCATTGAGAACATTGATGCCACGATCATTGCCCAGCGGCCAAAGCTTGCGGCGTACCGGCCGCAGATGGCAGAAAATATTGCCGGGGCACTGCATCTGGAGTTAAACCAGGTGAGCGTCAAGGCAACTACGGAGGAGGGGCTGGGCTTCACCGGAAGTGGTGAGGGCATTTCTTCCCAGGCCATCACCCTGCTTTCCCACATGCGCGACTTTGCGGCAGATGACCGCATGGCGTACCGGGATGACGCCTACAGCGGCGGCTGCGGCGGCTGCCCGGGGTGTTGCGGCAGCAAAAACGCAGAATCATAAAGGAAAGAAAACAGCCCTGAACGGGGGGAATACAAGGAGGAATAACATGAAGATTTTTAATACACTGACCAGAAGAAAAGAAGAATTTGTGCCGTTAGAGCCGGGAAAGGTAAAGATGTATGTATGCGGCCCGACTGTGTACAACTTCATCCATATCGGAAACGCGCGTCCGATGATCATTTTTGATACGGTTCGCCGTTACTTTGAGTACAAAGGCTACGATGTTAATTACGTTTCCAACTTCACCGACGTGGATGACAAGATCATCAAGAAAGCCATCGAGGAAGGGGTAGATGCAGACACCATTTCCCAGCGCTACATCGCAGAGTGCAAAAAAGATATGGCCGACATGAACGTAAAACCGGCTACCACCCATCCACAGGCAACCCAGGAGATCGGCGGCATGCTGGAGATGATCCAGATCCTCATCGACAAGGGGCATGCTTATGTGGCAGCAGACGGTACGGTATATTTCCGCACAAAATCCTTCAAGGGCTATGGTAAGCTTTCCCACAAGAACCTGGACGAAATGATGTCAGGCTTTCGTGAACTGAAGGTAACCGGTGAGGAAAACAAAGAGGATCCGTCCGATTTCGTTCTCTGGAAGCCGAAAAAAGAAGGCGAGCCGTACTGGGAGTCTCCGTGGTGCCAGGGTCGTCCGGGCTGGCATATTGAGTGCTCTGTCATGTCCAAGAAGTACCTGGGTGAGCAGATCGATATCCATGCAGGCGGTGAGGATCTTATCTTCCCGCATCACGAGAATGAAATCGCGCAGTCTGAGGCAGCCAACGGCAAGACCTTCGCAAATTACTGGATGCACAACGGCTTCTTAAATATCGACAACAAGAAGATGTCCAAATCCCTCGGAAATTTCTTTACCGTCCGTGAAATCGGTGAGAAATATGATCTGCAGGTGCTGCGCTTCTTCATGCTGAGTGCGCATTACCGCAGCCCGATCAACTTCAGCGCAGAGCTTATGGAGGCTTCCAAAAACGGACTGGAGCGCATCATCACCTGCGCAGAACGCTTAAAAGAGCTTCTGGGCAAGGTATCCGGCGACGCGCTGACTGAGGAAGAGCAGGAGAATAAGAAGAACGTGGACGAGCTGGTCGCAAAATTCGAGGCAGCTATGGACGATGACTTCAATACCGCAGATGCTGTTTCCGCGATCTTTGAGCTGGTAAAGCTGGCCAACAGCACAGCAAATGAGGAGAGCTCCAGGGCATACGCAGAACTGCTTGCAGAAACCATCGCAAAACTTTCCGATGTTCTTGGTATCATCACAGAGCGCAAGGCAGAGGTGCTTGACAGCGAGGTCGAGGAGCTGATCGCTGCAAGACAGCAGGCGAGAAAAGAAAAGAATTTTGCCCTGGCCGACGAGATCCGCCAGAAACTTCTGGATATGGGCATCGTGCTGGAAGATACCAGAGAGGGCGTAAAATGGAAGAGAGCATAAAAATTGAGGAGGCCATCGCAAAGGCGCTGAAGCTGGAAGCGGTGGATCCGCGGACCTACTCGCCGTTAGTACTTGCCTACATCGGAGACGCGGTTTACGAATTGCTGATCCGCACGAAGGTCATCAACCATGGCAGCATGCAGGTCAACAAGATGCATAAAAAAAGTGCCAGTCTGGTAAAAGCAGAGACCCAGGCCAACATCATCAAAGCAATCCAGGATGATCTGACGGAGGAGGAACTGGCTGTATACAAACGCGGAAGAAACGCAAAGTCCGCGACTACAGCCAAGCATGCTACCATGATCGATTACCGCATGGCTACCGGCTTTGAAGCTCTGATAGGGTATCTGTACCTGCAGGCACAGCATAACCGTCTTCTGGAGCTGATCCGGGACGGACTCGAAAAGATTGGAGAACTTTCATGAGATATGAAGAACTGACTATAGAAGGAAGGAATGCCGTACTGGAGGCATTCCGTTCCGGAAAGACCATTGACAAGCTGTTTGTGCAGGACGGCTGCAAGGATGGCCCCATCCAGAGCATTGTCCGCGAAGCAAGAAAAGCAGACACCATCATCAGCTTTGTGCCGAGAGAGCGTCTGGACCAGATGTCCGAGACCGGAAAGCATCAGGGTGTCATTGCCCATGCCGCAGCTTATGAGTACGCAGAGGTGGAGGATATCTTAAAGGCAGCAGAGGAGAAGGGCGAACCGCCGTTTATCTTCCTGCTGGATGGCATTGAGGATCCGCATAACCTTGGGGCGATCATCCGTACGGCGAACCTGGCAGGCGCACATGGTGTCATCATCCCGAAGCATCGGGCAGCAGGTCTTACCGCTACAGTAGCAAAGACCTCCGCAGGTGCTTTGAATTATACACCTGTGGCAAAGGTTACGAACCTGGTCAAGACCATGGAAGATTTAAAGAAACGCGGCCTCTGGTTTGTCTGCGCGGATATGGGCGGTGAAGTCATGTACCGTCTGAATCTGAAGGGACCGATCGGTCTGGTCATTGGAAATGAAGGAAACGGAGTTGGCAAACTGATCCGGGAAAAATGTGACATGATCGCATCCATTCCGATGAAAGGCGATATTGACTCCTTAAATGCTTCGGTGGCAGCCGGTGTGCTGGCTTACGAGATTGTGAGACAGCGCCTGAACTGAGAAACGGAGTCCGGAAAGGAAGGCGTTTGTGATGAAGAAAAAAAGCATCAGGACCAGCACTGCAGTGCTTCTGACTGCGGCAGTGCTTTACGGGTGCGCAGGAAACAGTGCCCCGGCAGGCACAGAGCATTCTGATAAGGTGCAGGAAACTTCCGCTTCGGAAGCAGCAGAAACTTTGGGAGTGGAGGATTCGGCAGAGACACTGGCAGTCATTGAGGACGAGGCAGTACCGCTTTATCAGAAGCCGGCCGGCAGTGATGTTCGTACTCCGGTGGCAAGCGGCAGTGTGACATATGGCAATGGCCGTGCCACGATCGATGCTTCCAATACCTCCAATGGCTATGTCATGATCAAGTATACCGGCGGACAGAGCCGCATCAAGATCCAGATTGCCAAGTCTACCACATATACTTATGATCTGAATGCCCGGGATGCTTATGAGGTGTTCCCGTTCACAGAGGGTAACGGAACCTACAGGATCAAGATTTTTGAGAATGTCAGCGGAAACCAGTACGCCCAGGTCATGAGTCAGGATATATCGGTCAGTCTGGCGGATGAGTTCGCACCGTTCTTAACTCCGAACCAGTATGTAAACTTTTCAAACGGAAGCGCTGCGGTAAACAAGGGCGCGGAGCTGGCGGCTTCTGCGGCAGATGCGATCGGCGTGGTCACCAATGTATACAATTATGTGATCAACAACATTACCTACGACACTGCCAAGGCTGCTTCGGTACAGAGTGGTTATCTTCCGAATGTGGACCAGGTGCTGGCGCAGAAAACAGGCATATGCTTTGACTATGCAGCTCTGATGACAGCAATGCTGCGTTCTCAGGATATCCCGACGAAACTGGTTATCGGCTACAGCGGCGGGCTGTATCACGCATGGGTCAATGTTTACATCGATAATATCGGCTGGGTCGATAACTTCATTTACTTTGACGGACACAACTGGTCTCTGATGGACCCGACCTTTGCTTCCTCAGGAGGACAGAGTGAGTCTATCCGGCAGTACATTGGAAACGGATCCAATTATCAGGCGAAATATACCTATTAAGATACACAGAGGGGGAGTGAACGATGGCAGCGAAAGTTTATTCCGGACGGGAACTGTCGGCATTCTGTCTTCAGATATCTATTCTGCTGAAGGCCGCAGTCCCGTTAGATGAGGGGCTCTATCTGATGGCAGAGGATGCCCCGACGGAAGAGGAAAAGAAGCTTCTTCACACCATGGGTGAGGATGTGGAGCTGGGGGATCCGTTCTTTGAATCCCTGGAACGTACCGGCGCATTTCCGCCCTACGTGGTGCGCATGGCAAAGCTGGGACAGCAGAGTGGTACCCTGGACCAGATGATGGAGTCCCTGGCAGATTATTATGAAAAAGAATATTACATGATGAAAAATATCCGCAACGCCATTATCTATCCGGTGATGATGGTCGGCATGCTTTTGATCGTACTGTTTGTCCTGTTCACCCGCGTAATGCCGGTTTTTGAGCAGGTATACGCGCAGCTTGGCGTACAGATGTCTCCGCTTTCCCAGGCGGCCTCCAGACTTGGCGGCATTTTAAGCGGTGCAGCCCTGGTTGTGTTTGTACTTCTGGCAGTGGCAGTCCTGATCGCGGCAATTGCGGCCGGCGCAGGAAAAGAACTGACGATTGCCCACAAGCTTATGGAACGGCTGAAACGAAACAGCAAGACAGCGCTGGCAGCTGCAGGCCGCCGTTTCACCGCAGTGCTTGCACTGACCATTCGCAGCGGTATGGAACTGGATAAAGGTATGGAGCTGGCAAGAGAGCTGGTAGACAATGGCAAGGTGGCAGAAAAAATCGATGTCTGCAGCGAAAAGCTGCAGCTGGGTGAGGGCTATTATGAGGCCATGAAGGAATCCGGACTGTTCAGCAGCTTTCATATCCAGCTTATCAAAGTAGGTGTGCGAAGCGGTAAGATGGACGAAGTGCTGCAGGAAATTTCAGATGACTATGAACAGCAGGCAGATGCTTCCATTGATGCTATGGTGGCAAGACTGGAACCTACTCTGGTGGCAGTCCTGGCAGTGGCAGTCGGGCTGATCCTTCTTTCTGTTATGCTTCCGCTGGCAGGAATCCTGGCGGGGGTAGGCTGAGACTGACGGAGGGATGAACATGAAAAAAAAATGGGATAAGCGGTTCCTGGCCGGATGCATTGCCTCGGTGATTGTGTTCGGCGCGGTCATGGGCCTGTTTGTGAACGGCGTGTTTTCCTTCCTGGGCCGTGCAAGGTCAGAGGGCTCTGATACCCTGATCAAGGCGATCCGCCAGGCTTCTGTACAGTGTTATGCGATTGAAGGACGTTATCCGCCGAGCGTGGAATACCTGGAGGAGCATTATGGAATCCAGATCGACCGGGAACGCTACAATGTGTTCTACAGCGGTTTTGCTTCCAATATCATGCCGGATATCACCGTGATCCCTGCTAAAGGAGGTGAAGACAGTGAATGGCAGCCGTAATCGGAATGACGGGCAGACCATGAGTGTGCTCTTTACCATGCTGCTGTTTCTGGTCTTCATTATGTGTGCGCTGTTTACGGTGCTTGCAGGCAGCAAGGTATACGAAAATATCAGCAGCCGCATGGATCAGACCTACACGGGCAGTGTAGCACTCCAGTATGTGGCCAACAAAGTACGCCAGGGTGATGCGGATAAGGCAGTGGCTGTAAAAACGGAAGACGGACAGCCGATTCTTGAAATCCGTGAAACCATAGAGGGCGGTGATTACATTACCTGGATCTACTATTATGAAGGCAGTATCCGGGAACTGTTTACCTGTGAAGACAGCGGGCTTGGGCTGGCGGACGGACTTGAGATCCTCGAGTGCGATGGCCTTACGATAACGCAGGAGGGCAGGCTGCTTCATGTGACAACGCTTGGGACAGGGGGCGCAAGCCTGACGCTGTCACTGCGCAGCGGAAGGATGGTGACAGGGCAATGAACAGACGAAGTGGTTCCGGCTCCGGCATTTTCCTGATGGAAATGATGGTAGTCGTATTTTTCTTTATGCTCTGCGCATCTACCTGCATTCTTGCATTTGCAAAATCAGACCGGATGAGCCGTCTGGCCTGGGAGCGTGACCATGCTGTCAGCGCGGCACAGTCGGAGACAGAGCTCTGGAAGCTTTCAGATGAGCGCATGGATGGGAAGCAGGACCGCTACTGGAATGCAGACTGGGAAGAGACACAAGACCCTGCTGCGGCGGTCTATACGGGTGTCCTGACAGAGTCCGTGCAGGATACCGGTATGCAAAAGCTTCAGATTGTGATCCGGGAAGCCGGAGAACGCGGCGAAGAACTGTTTGTGCTGGAAGCAGCGAAATATGTGAGACCATAGCCAGGCGGACGCCAAATGGGAAAAACAAGGAACCGGGCCGGACAGCAGGTGGAGGATCACAGGAAACATCCGGAGGATGAGACAGATGGCAAAACAGGAAATCAGAAGAAAAGCGAATATCGGAAGTTCCAGTCTGATCCTGATCTTTATTGTGCTTTGCCTGGTGACATTCAGTGTATTGTCCCTTGGCAACGCAAAGCGGGAGGACGCACTTTCCCGCAGAAGCGCAGATTCGGTGCAGGAATACTACCGCGCGGATGCAGCGGGAGAGGCATTTTTACAGCTGGCAGACCAGGCGCTCTTAAAGGGCGACAAAGACAGTCTTATGCCATATCTGCAGAGTGCTTCCGGCACCTATTGTACCGATGTGGCCATGAATGCAGGCCAGGCGCTCCGGGTAGAACTGGCGCTGGACTGGGAACAGAAAACGTATCAGGTGCTTTCCTGGAAGGTATATCACCAGGAAGACTATGAGATCGATCAGTCCATTCCGGTATGGAGTGGCAATTAAAGCAGGAGGGAGTGCCTTTGTTTACAGAAGATGTACTGCGCAATGCAGTAGAACAGGGTGCGGCAGATATATTCCTGATCCCAGGCATGCCGCTTTCCTGGAAGGTGGGCGGAAAGATCATGTATCAGAGTGACGAAAAGATTTTTCCGAAAGAAATTGAAGAGATGGTGCGGGAAATTTACGCACTGGCAAATAACCGCAGCATGGATCATGTTGTGGAATGCGGTGACGATGACTTTGCAATGGCACTTCCGGGCGTTTCTCGTTTCCGTGTCAATGTATTCCGTCAGAGAGGTTCTCTGGCTGCAATCATCCGTGTGATCACATTTGACTTGCCGGATTTTCGCAATCTGAACATCCCTCAGGTGGTGATCGATATTTCCCGTATGACGAAGGGCTTTGTTCTGGTAACGGGACCTGCGGGAAGCGGTAAGAGTACCACGTTGGCCTGTATCATTGACCAGATCAATAAGACACGCAACGTGCATGTGATCACGCTGGAGGATCCGATCGAGTACCTGCACCGGCATAATCAGAGTGTTGTTACCCAGCGAGAGATCGGCCTGGATACCGAAAGCTACGTGACGGGTCTTCGCGCAGCGCTCCGTCAGGCACCGGATGTTATTCTGGTTGGTGAGATGCGCGATGAAGAAACGATCAAGACAGCACTGACTGCGGCAGAGACCGGTCATCTGGTCATTTCTACCCTGCACACAGTCGGCGCGGCCAACACCATAGACCGAATCATTGACAGTTTCCCGCCGGCACAGCAGGAACAGGTGCGGGCACAGCTCTCCATGGTCATGCAGGCCGTGGTTTCCCAGCAGCTGATCCCGAAGGTGGAGGGCGGTGTGGTCCCGGCCTTTGAGGTTATGTTTTTTAACAACGCGATCCGAAATCTGATCCGTGAGTCCAAGATCCACCAGATTGACAATATCATTGCTACCTCCCAGGAGGAAGGCATGATCACCATGGACAACAGCATCATTAAGCTGTTCCGGGAAGGAAAGATCAGTAAGGAAAATGCCATCATCTACAGCAGCAATGGAGAGCTGATGGAGAAGAAACTGGCAAGACTTTAATAGAAGGCAGAATGCGAAAAAGGCGTCCTGGCAGTGTGATTTGCTGCCAGAGCGCCTTTTTCATATGATAGGAAATTACGTCCTATCATATAAAAACGCTCCGCGAGGATGTGCCAAGGCACATTCTTTTGTGAAAAAAATCAGGAATCCTCAACGGTCAGCAGCCGCAGACCGATATCGGACCAGGTGTTCCCGATCAGATACGAGGTATAATTCTGGCCGGCTACAATTTCAATCTGTGCGGAGAGCAGTGCCTCTGCCTGATTGTTTCCGGCAATGGTGCCGGAGCCGCCAAAGCCAATGACTATGATCGGAATCTCGCGCAGGAAGGAGTAATTGCCTGAGCTTGTTACGTAGAACTGGTAGGTACCGGCCATGGCCTGCTTATATGGGGTAACGGTCTGGAAGGCCACGTTCCGGAATATGGTTTCGCCGCCGTAAAGCAGCAGATCATACCGGGAGCCGCTGTAGGTCATGTTGGCAAAGCGGTAGCAGCCGGTATTATAGGCGCGGGTATTACAGCCGGTGTCAGAAATCTGTACCATTTCCAGACCGCCGGAGGCGGAATCTACCAGAACCATAGTTACCTTTTTGCCGGCGGTAAACGGAAAGTTCTGCCGAAGAAGCACGGAACGCATGCCGGAGACACGGCGAACGGTAACCGTATGGAAACCATCCGAGATCCAGTCATAGTTCGAGATGGTGCCAAACCGGGAATTGATGGCATACGCAGTACCATCAATGGTGATGTTGACGGCAAAGCTGTTGGTGGAGGCATTTAAGAAACGCACCTGTCCGTAATAACGCGGGGAAATTGCGGGGTTCGTGGGAGTAAGAGGCAGGAAGCTGTTGCCCCAGTTGTTTCCATGATGTCCCCAGTGGTTGTTGCTGTTATTGCCCCAGTCCCAGTTTCCGCCGATGGCTCCGCTTGTGCTGTTTCCCGGATAGACCGGTCCGCCCTCACCGGGCTCCGGCAGCGGAGCCACAGGGATATTTGCTGCATCGTCCGGATAGACTGCCTTTTCTTCTTCCAGCTCCGGAAGCGGAGCCGCTGCATCGTTGTCACTCATATCAGAAGTTCCATTGTAATGTGTATCATTTTCAGCCATATTGCGCCTCATTGCTTTTTACTGTACTGTATGAAACGACAGGCCGCACGGTGCCGGAAAATATAAAGTTTTCGGGCTTCCATTGGGACAGATCATGGATTATAATGAAACAATATGGATGGAAAGCCGGTATGGAAGGCAGAAGGGAGAATGGATATGGGACTTCAGGTGAGAGTCTGGGGAGTTCGGGGGTCCGGGCCGGAATGTGGTCTGGAATATCAGGAATATGGGGGAAATACCTCCTGCGTGACCGTCCATACAAAAGACAAAACGGTGATCCTGGATGCCGGAACCGGGATTGGAAATTTTTGCCGAAGCTTTAAGCGGCAGATGGATGGAAAGTGCAGACGTCTGGATCTTCTGCTCAGTCATTTCCATATGGATCATCTGATGGGACTGTACGGTTGTTCCTTTCTTTTTGATCCGCAGATGGAAGTCCATATTTATGGGGAACGTCCGGGAGAAAAAAGTCTGAAGGAATGCCTGTGCCAGATGTTTGGACCGCCTTACTGGCCGCTTCCGTTAGATCAGCTTCCGGCCCTTATCCGGTTTCATGAAATTCAGGCGGGAGATGTGTTTTTGCTGGAGGATCAGATCCGGGTGCAAACACTCCGCGGCGTACATCCGGGCGGAAGCATCTTATACCGGCTGGAGGAGGCAACGCAAGGGTCTGAGCCGGCCAGCATCGTGTACGGGCTTGACTGCGAGCTGACCGATGCGATGTTTCAGAAATTGAAAGAGTTTGCCGGAGCCTGTGGCCTGCTGATCTGTGATGCCTGTTATACGGAGGCGGAGCTTCTGTTCAGGCAGGGCTGGGGACATGGTTCCATCGAACGGTGCCGGAAGCTGCGGCAGGCAAGCGGAGCGCAGCAGGCGCTTTTCATGCATTATGAACGGAGCTATCAGGATACGTTTCTGCGAGAGCAGGAGAAAATATCACTGGCGCAAGATCCGACCTGTCTGTTTGCGCGGGAGGGTATGGCTCTCAAAGTACATGGGCAAGGATGACTGCCAACAGAAAGACGAAAATACGGTTTGGAGAATAGCCTGAACTGAAAATCTGGAGGAGCTACTTATGACGCAAAAGGAAATGCAAAGCATTCTTGAGATCGGCACAGCCATTTCTTCGGAAAAGGATTATAACCGGCTACTGGAGATGATCTTGAACCGGATCATGGAACTGACTCACGCCGATGCCGGAACTCTTTATCTGGCAGACGGGGATCTGCTGCGATTCAAAATCATGTGCAACAATACCATGCACACCTGTGAGGGAGGAGATGGAAAGGAACCAAATCTTCCTCCGGTCAGGATGAGCAGGGAAAATGTCTGTGCCATGTGTTATCTGGAAAACAGGACTGTCTGCATTGAAAATGTGCGGACTTCAACGGAGTACGATTTCTCCGGTCCGGTCCGTTATGATGCCATGACCGGATATCACACCCAGTCCATGCTGGTAGTTCCCATGCATAACCGGCAGGGAGAGCGCCTTGGTGTGATCCAGCTCATCAACGCTATGGATGCAGCGGGGAATATCTGCGCTTTTCCGGCAGATATCATTCCGGCGGTGGAATCTGTAGCTTCTCAGGCAGCCATTACCATTCAGAATGTTCTTTATATTGAGAATATCAAGGAACTGTTCGAGTCTTTCGTACGCGTCATGTCCTCCGCGGTTGACGAAAGAACCCCTTACAATGCAAGTCATACACGCCATATGGTGGAATACGGACGTCATTTTATTGATTATCTCAATGAAACGGCGAAAGCAGAGGGCAGGGAACCATGGTTTGACGCGGAACACAGGCACGAGCTTCTTATGAGTGTCTGGCTGCACGATATCGGAAAGCTCGTGATCCCGCTGGAGGTCATGAATAAAGAGGCGAGACTGCTGCCGGAGCAGAAGTCCGAAATCCTGCACCGCTTTGAGAAGATGCGCCTGCTGGCACAGATTGCATGCTTAAAAGGAGCTATTTCCGGGGAAGCCCTGGAAAAGCGGCTGGAAGAATTAAAACAGGACGGGGACACCATTCTTCGTGCCAATACAGCCGGATTTTGCCCGGACGATCTGCGGGAGGAGATCTGCCGAATCCGTGAGAAAACCTATACGGAAGAGGATGGCAGCGAAAAGCCGTGGCTTGAGGAGGAAGAATTTCAGATGCTTATGATCCGCAAGGGAACTTTGTCGGAGAAAGAACGTGCTGTCATGGAAAGTCATGTGGTCATCACCGACAAGCTGCTTTCTGAGATCCGTTTCTCCAAAGAGCTGTCCCATGTAAGGGAATGGGCGGCCAGTCATCACGAGCTTTTAAACGGAAGCGGTTATCCGAAGCATCTGATGGCAGAACAGATCCCGATGGAGGTGCGCATCATCACGATCCTGGATATATTTGATGCGCTGGTGGCGGATGACCGGCCGTACAAGCCGGGCATGCCCGTGGAAAAGGCACTTGGAATCCTGGATATTATGGCAGACAAAGAAGGAAAGCTGGATCTGGAGCTGACCCGGCTGTTTAGGAAAAGCCGCTGTTGGGAAAAAGACTGATAGTGTTACTTAAAATGAAAAAATATAATTTGATGTTACAGCTGTTTTATGCCAATATCAATAGTTGGGCAGACAGAGGATTATCTGTCGCGAAAAAAATAGAAAACCTGTAGCTATATCACAGCGGCTTTCGAAAAGCACCGGGTGACCAGTACGTTCAAAAAGTATGTGGCACCTCAGATCGTGCAGGAGATTTTAGACAGCGGCAATCCGGAGGCTCTGATGGTAGGCGGGAGAGTCGTAAACATTGCCGTGTTATTTGTAGATATCCGCGGCTTTACGACCATGTCTGAGAAACTAACACCTTCCGAGGTGGTAGAGATCTTAAACCAGTACCTGACTCTGATTGCGGACTGTATTATGCGAAACGGAGGCACGCTGGACAAATTCATCGGCGATGCAGCCATGGCATTCTGGGGAGCTCCGCTTCCGCAGGAAGACTATGTGATGAAGGCTGTCCGGGCGGCAGAAGATATGCGCCAGGGCTCCGATGAGCTTTCCAAAGTCCTGATGGAAAAATACGGGCGAACCGTATCCTTTGGCATCGGGGTTCATGTAGGAGATGCGGTGGTTGGAAATATCGGTTCTCCGCAGCGCATGGATTACACGGCCATCGGAGATACGGTCAATACCTCGGCACGTCTGGAGGCAAATGCCCCGGCCCGCACGATTTTCATATCCCGCGAGGTAGCAGACTGCCTGGAAGGACGCATCAAAACAACATCCCTTGGAACCAGTATTAAGTTAAAGGGAAAATCGGATATGGAGATTCTCACGATGGATGAGATTCTGGAATAGGAAGAGAAAAAGGCTCTTATGCAAAAAGATTTTATAAAAATCAGCATAAGAGCCTTTTTTAGAAACAAAAAAGCCGAAAATCTTTGACTTCAAAGATCTTCGACTTCATGAGAGCTGCTGACGGGAATCGGACCCGTGACCTCCGCACTACCAATGCGACGCTCTACCGACTGAGCCACAGCAGCGAACCTCGTATAATATAGCATGGGATTTGCGGAATGTCAACAGTATTTTTGAAAAAAATGAAAAAAATTTGGAACCCATTTACCCCCTTTCCCATTTCAGGGAAATGTGTTATGATAAGTTATTATCATGCGGCATAAAGCAAGACGCCCGCAAACAGTATGGAGGACTTCACGATGGAAAAAGAAAAAGAAGTTTTAGAGACAGCGGAAGAGAAAGATGTTGTTTCCAAGAACTTTATTGAGCAGGAGATCGATAAAGATCTGGCGGAGGGTGTTTACGATCACGTTCAGACCCGTTTCCCGCCGGAGCCGAACGGTTACCTGCATATCGGACATGCAAAGTCCATTTTATTAAACTACGGTCTTGCCCAGAAATACGGCGGCAAGTTCAACTTAAGATTTGATGATACCAACCCGACCAAGGAAAAAAACGAGTTTGTCGAGTCTATCATGGCGGATGTCAAGTGGCTGGGCGCAGACTTTGAAGACAGACTGTTCTTCGCATCCAACTACTTCCAGCAGATGTACGAGTGCGCGGTTCTTCTTATAAAGAAAGGAAAAGCCTTCGTCTGTGACCTGACTGCGGATCAGATCCGGGAATATCGCGGTGATTTCACCACCCCGGGTAAGGAAAGCCCGTACCGCAACCGCAGCATCGAGGAGAACTTAAAGCTTTTTGAGGAAATGAAAGAGGGCAAGTATCAGGATGGTGAGAAGGTGCTTCGTGCCAAGATTGATATGGCTTCTCCGAATATCAACATGAGAGACCCGGTCATCTACCGTGTAGCCCGTATGACACACCACAACACCGGCGATGCATGGTGCATTTACCCGATGTATGACTTTGCCCATCCGATCGAGGATGCCATTGAGCATATTACCCATTCCATCTGTACCCTGGAGTTTGAGGACCACCGTCCGCTGTACGACTGGGTGGTACGCGAGTGTGAGTTTGAGAATCCGCCGCGTCAGATCGAGTTTGCAAAGCTGTACCTGACAAACGTGATCACCGGTAAGCGATACATCAAGAAGCTTGTTGAAGACGGCATTGTAGACGGCTGGGATGATCCGCGTCTGGTTTCCATTGCTGCCCTGCGCAGACGGGGCTACACTCCGGAAGCGATCCGCAAATTTGTAGACCTGGTTGGCGTATCCAAGGCAAACAGCTCAGTTGACTATGCTATGCTGGAGTACTGTATCCGTGAGGATCTGAAATTAAAGAAGGCCCGCATGATGGCAATCCTGGATCCGGTGAAGCTGGTCATCGACAACTATCCGGAAGGCCAGACAGAGATGCTCGAGGTTCCGAACAATCTGGAGAATCCGGAGCTTGGCTCCCGCATGGTTCCGTTCGGCAGAGAGCTCTATATTGAGCGTGAGGACTTTATGGAGGAACCGCCGCGCAAATACTTCCGTCTGTTCCCGGGCAATGAGGTTCGTCTTATGAGTGCGTACTTTGTAACCTGTACAGGCTTTGAGAAGGATGAGAACGGCAACATTACGGTCGTACACGCAACCTACGATCCGGCTACCAAGAGCGGTTCCGGCTTCTGTGAGCGTAAGGTAAAGGGCACCATCCACTGGGTGGCAGCCGAGACTGCAAAGCAGGTTGAGGTCCGTCTGTATGAGAATATTGTAGATGAGGAAAAGGGCAAGTTAAACGAGGATGGAAGCCTCAACTTAAACCCGAACTCCCTGACTATCTTAAAGAACTGTTATGTTGAGCCGGCTCTTGCAGAGGCAAAGGCTTATGATAGCTTCCAGTTTGTCCGCAATGGCTTCTTCTGTGCGGACTGCAAGGACAGCAAGCCGGGCGAGCCGGTGTTTAACCGTATCGTTTCCTTAAAGAGCTCCTTTAAGATTCAGAAATAATCGATTGGATTAGGGGATAGGATTATGGAACTGTTGATTCCGCTTGATTCCCGGTCAAAAAAACCACTGTATGAACAGATATACTCCCACATCCGCGCGGAGATCCGAAACGGTTCCTTAAAAGCAGGGGAACGGCTTCCATCCACGCGGGTGCTGGCGGAGCATTTGAAAGTCAGCCGCAGCACAACGCAGATGGCCTATGACCAGCTGCTTGCCGAGGGATACATGGAAGCCCGGCCGTGCCGCGGCTATTTTGTCAGTCATCTGGAGGAACTGGTGGAGACCGGAGCAACCGGCACCGGCGAGATGGAGACTACCGTAGAGCCGGATGCCGGTTGGCGCGTCGATTTTTCGCCGCGGGGCATTGACCTGGACAGCTTTCCATACCATGTGTGGAGAAAGCTGAGCCGGAATACTCTGGTAGATGACAACAAAGAGATGTTTCATTCCGGAAATCACCAGGGAGAACCTGGCTTTCGGGAGGCAATACGCAGCTATCTGCATTCGGCACGCGGTGTCAACTGCAGCCCGGAGCAGATTATTGTAGGTGCGGGAAGTGAGTATCTGCTGATGCTGCTGTCCCAGATCCTCGAAGGAAGACACGTGATCGCCATGGAAAACCCGACCTACAAACAGGCCTACCGGGTCTTCCAGAGCCTGGGCTATGAGGTCTGCCCGGTGGAGATGGACGCAAATGGCATGGAGCCGGAGCTTTTGGCTGAATGCGGGGCGAATGTGGCCTATGTGATGCCATCTCATCAGTTCCCGACGGGAATCGTTATGCCGGTCGGGCGGAGACAGGAGCTCTTAAAGTGGGCCCAGGAGGCGCCGGACCGTTATATTATAGAGGATGATTACGACAGTGAATTCCGGTATCGCGGAAAGCCGATTCCGGCGCTTCAGGGCATGGACCGGAATGGCAGGGTGATTTATCTTGGCACGTTTTCCAAATGCATTGCGCCGGCTATCCGTGTCAGCTATCTGGTACTGCCGCCTTCACTTTTAGTCCGTTACCGCAGCCAGACTTCTTTCTATGCTTCTACGGTGTCACGCATTGATCAGAACATTTTGTATCAGTTTTTATCAGGAGGACATTTTGAACGGCATTTAAACCGGATGCGTGCGATCTACAAAACCAAGCATGATCTTTTGCTGGAGCAGGTGGAACCGCTGCGAAAACAGTTTGAGATACGTGGAGAGCATGCAGGTCTTCATGTTCTGCTGACATCCAGAAACGGCGTGCCGGAGGAAGCACTGATCCGGAAAGCGGCAGAAGCAGGAGTCAGGGTCTATGGTCTGAGCAGCTATTTCATTCACCCGGAACACAACCACCGCCCGTCGACTGTGGTGCTTGGGTATGCAAGCCTGAGCGAGGAGCAGATCGTAGACGGCATACACCTTCTCAAAACATGCTGGGGGATTCAGAACGCAGATTTTTCAGAAATGTAAAAGAAGCAGGATATGGAGAGTAAGAAAACTCCATGTCCTGCTTCTTGCGTTATGCATGATGTTAAGCCTCTGTGTCTTCGCTGACTGTTGTAGCAGAGACCTCTTCGCCGGAAACAGGCTGTTTCTCAGCCGGTTCTTCATCAGGTTCCTCATCAACAGTAATCTCTTCTGCCTGATCAGCAGCGGCTTCCAGCTTTGCAGCGGTTTCTTCCATGGTATCGGAGACGGCTTCCACCACACTTTCCATGGCGTCAGCAGTTTTGATCACAGCGTCCTCAGCAGCGCTTTCAGCCTTTTCTACGGTATCTTCTGCTGAAGCGGCAGCTTTCTGCGCACCGTCTCTGGCAACACTGACAGCCTCGCGGGTGTTATCGGCCACGATAGCAGCAGCATCCTTTACCATGTTTTTTGCGGCACTGGCAGCATCCTTGGCGGCGTTCATCATGTCGCCTGCGGCTACCAGGAACTCGTCCTTATCTGCATGGAGGGAAACATAGTTGCGGCTCATGGTACTGTCCGGCACTTCGGTTTCGTCCTCATCCTCAAAATCGTGGAAATCTTCATCCAGCTCCTTGTTAAAAGACCGGTATTTCGTCAGGTAAGAAATGCCGGCTGCAGCAGCTCCTGCAATGGTTAAGAGGGCTGCCAGTTTTCCAAAAGCTTTTTTTGCCATACCCCTGTACTCCTTTCTTTGAACATTCGTTCCGGTTCCATTTCTCTCCAGTTACGAATATTCTTTATAAAAGTAATTCTAATACGAAGAGAATAAAAAAGAAAGGGGAAAGTTATAAAAATTCGATAAAATTAGCACTCAACTCTTGACAGTGCTAACAACACGTGCTATAAATGGTAATGTACATCAGAGAGGGGGTTTAAGAGTCCCCGAAAAGAAAAGCGTTCGTTCACAATATGTGGATCGCAACAAAAATAGATTCGATGTAAGGAGGAGTTATCCATGAAATTAGTACCGTTATTTGATCGGGTTGTATTAAAACAGCTTGTGGCAGAGGAGACTACCAAATCTGGTATCGTGCTTCCGGGCCAGGCAAAAGAGAAACCGCAGCAGGCAGAGGTTGTAGCAGTAGGACCTGGCGGTGTGGTTGACGGAAAAGAGATCACCATGCAGGTAAAAGCAGGTGACAAGGTTATCTACTCCAAGTACTCCGGAACCGAAGTAGAGGTTGATGATGAGAAGTACGTTGTTGTAAAGCAGAATGATATTCTGGCAGTAATCGAGTAAGATATATCTATATATTATTGATAGAAACTGGAGGATTTTGAATCATGGCAAAGCAGATTAAATATGGCGTTGAAGCCAGAAAAGCTCTGGAAGCAGGCGTAAATCAGTTAGCAGATACTGTTCGTGTGACCCTTGGACCGAAAGGAAGAAACGTAGTTCTTGACAAGTCTTTCGGTGCTCCGCTCATCACCAATGATGGTGTGACCATCGCGAAAGAGATCGAGCTGGAAGACCCATTTGAAAACATGGGTGCACAGCTGGTAAAGGAAGTAGCTACCAAGACCAACGATGTAGCTGGTGATGGTACCACGACCGCAACCGTTCTGGCTCAGGCTATGATCAACGAAGGCATGAAGAACCTGGCAGCAGGCGCTAACCCGATCGTATTAAGAAAGGGCATGAAGAAAGCAACCGAGGCTGCTGTTGAGGCAATCGCAAAGATGAGCCAGCCAATCTCCGGCCGTGATAGCATCGCGCGTGTTGCATCTATTTCCGCAGCAGACGATGAAGTCGGCGAGATGGTAGCAGACGCTATGGAGAAGGTTTCCAAGGACGGCGTTATCACCATTGAGGAGTCCAAGACCATGAAGACTGAGCTTGACCTCGTAGAAGGTATGCAGTTCGACCGTGGTTATGTGTCCGCTTATATGTGCACCGATATGGACAAGATGGAAGCAAATCTGGATGACCCGTACATCCTGATTACCGATAAGAAGATTTCCAACATTCAGGAGATCCTTCCGGTTCTGGAGCAGATTGTACAGTCCGGTTCCAAGCTGCTGATCGTGGCAGAGGATATCGAGGGCGAGGCTCTGACTACCCTGATCGTCAACAAGTTAAGAGGAACCTTTACTGTTGTGGGTGTGAAAGCACCGGGCTATGGCGACAGAAGAAAAGAGATGTTAAAAGACCTGGCTATCCTGACCGGCGGTACTGTTATCTCCGAGGAGCTTGGTCTGGAACTGAAAGATACCACCATGGAACAGCTTGGTCGTGCGAAATCTGTTAAAGTACAGAAGGAGAACACCATCATCGTTGACGGCTGCGGCAACAAGGAAGAGATTGCTGCAAGAGTTGCCCAGATCCGTGCTCAGATCGCAGAGACCACTTCTGAGTTCGATAAAGAAAAACTGCAGGAGCGTCTTGCAAAGCTGGCAGGCGGTGTAGCTGTTATCCGCGTTGGCGCTGCAACCGAGACTGAGATGAAGGAAGCAAAGCTCCGTATGGAGGATGCGCTGTCTGCAGCAAGAGCAGCAGTTGAGGAAGGTATCATTGCAGGCGGCGGTTCTGCATATGTACATGTAACCCAGGAGATCAAGTCTGTAGTAGACGCTCTTGAGGGCGATGAGAAGACCGGCGGTAAGATTATCCTGAAAGCTCTGGAAGCTCCGCTGTTCCATATCTCCGCAAACGCAGGTCTTGAGGGCTCTGTTATCATTAACAAGGTAAAAGAGTCTCCGGTAGGTTTTGGCTTTGATGCGTACAAGGAAGAGTATGTAGACATGATAAAGGCCGGTATCCTTGATCCGGCTAAGGTAACCAGAAGCGCACTGCAGAACGCAACCAGCGTGGCATCCACCCTTCTGACTACTGAGTCTGTAGTAGCTAACATTAAGGAAGAGACTCCGGCTATGCCGGCAGGCGGCGGTATGGGCGGAATGATGTAGTGAGCGAACCTCCTGCGATAGCAGGATAATGAGCGCGTCAGCGCGAGTTCGCGAGTGGACTATTCAGCAGGCAACAGCTAATCCAGCAAACCGAACAAACTCACAGGCGGAATTGCCCCAATCGGGGTGGTTTCGCCTGCTTTTTTTGCCTAAAAATATACGCGGACAATTTCCTCGCAGAAGTATTTGACAAGCGGACAGAAATTTGCTACAATATGCAATTAATAAGTCAAATAGATTCCACAGCAATGAAATATTAGCTGCGCTAATAATAAAAATGCGATTGCCATGGAATCTTTATGAACATAAAACTAAAGAAAGAGAGGAAACGAATAATGGGTACAATTATTGGTGAGGGCATTACGTTTGACGATGTGCTCCTGGTGCCGGCTTATTCACAGGTTATTCCGAATCAGGTAGATTTAACCACCTATCTGACCAAGAAAATCAAACTGAACATTCCACTTATGAGTGCGGGTATGGATACCGTTACAGAACACCGTATGGCAATTGCCATGGCGCGTCAGGGCGGTATTGGTATCATTCACAAGAACATGTCAATTGAAGCACAGGCAGAGGAAGTAGATAAGGTAAAACGTTCAGAGAATGGTGTCATCACAGATCCGTTTTTCCTCTCCCCGGAGCATACCTTAAAAGACGCAGACGAGCTTATGGCAAAGTTCCGCATCTCCGGTGTGCCGATCACAGAGGGACGCAAGCTGGTTGGTATTATCACGAACCGTGACTTGAAATTCGAGGAGGATTTCTCGAAAAAGATCAAGGAGTGTATGACTTCTGAGCATCTGGTTACCGCGAAAGAGGGAATCACCCTTACCGAAGCAAAACGCATTCTTGCAAAGGCAAGAGTCGAGAAGCTTCCGATCGTAGATGATGATTTCAATTTAAAGGGACTTATCACCATCAAGGATATCGAAAAACAGATCAAATATCCGCTGTCTGCAAAGGACGAACAGGGACGCCTGCTCTGCGGCGCGGCCGTTGGTATTACTGCAAATGTTTTAGAACGTGTCAGCGCACTGGTTAAGGCTCATGTGGATGTGGTTGTTCTCGATTCTGCTCACGGACATTCTGAGAATGTATTGCGCTGTGTCAGAATGATCAAGGAGGCTTATCCGGATCTGCAGGTTATCGCAGGTAATGTAGCAACCGGCGAAGCAACCAAAGCTCTCATCGAGGCTGGCGTGGATGCTGTCAAGGTTGGTATCGGACCTGGCTCAATCTGTACTACCCGTGTGGTTGCAGGTATTGGTGTTCCGCAGATCACTGCAGTTATGGACTGTTATGCAGTCGCAAAAGAGCACGGTATTCCGATCATCGCAGATGGCGGTATTAAGTACTCCGGAGATATCACAAAGGCCATTGCGGCTGGAGGTAATGTCTGCATGATGGGAAGCATGTTTGCCGGATGTGACGAGAGCCCGGGAACTTTCGAGCTGTATCAGGGCAGAAAGTACAAAGTATACCGTGGCATGGGCTCTATTGCAGCAATGGAGAACGGCAGCAAGGACCGCTATTTCCAGTCTGATGCAAAGAAGCTGGTTCCGGAAGGCGTTGAGGGCCGTGTTGCATACAAGGGCATGGTAGAGGATACCGTATTCCAGATGCTTGGTGGACTCCGTTCCGGTATGGGCTACTGTGGAGCAAAAGACATCCCGACCTTACAGGAGACCGGACGTTTCGTAAAGATTTCCGCAGCATCCCTGAAAGAGAGCCATCCGCATGACATCCACATCACCAAAGAGGCTCCGAACTACAGTGTGGATGAATAAAATCGTTAATTACAAGTCAAGATAAAGAACCAGAATACCGCCGTGTTTTACATGGCGGTATTTTTGTGTTATACTGAAAATACAGAAAAAAACTAGATGGAATGGTGGCATTGACAGAAAAATTATGGTAAAATCTAAGTTACTATGTTTTGATAGAAGATGGAGAATGACTTTATGCTGAATGAAGACAAGATCAGACTGATGACAAGCATTGCCATGTTTGAAAAACATGAGAGGAAACATATCTTTCCGGCAAGCCGCTACTTCCGCAGTGATTATATCAGCGGCCGGATGCTCCGCTCGTTTTTTGCCTATACGGTCTGCTTCATTTTATGTGCCATGATGTGGGTGCTTTCCAACATGGAACAGCTTCTGAATGTGATGGAACTGGATGCAGTGATCGCTGCCGTCAGAACCGGTGCTGTTTTGTATGTGACAGGTCTGATCCTGTATCTGATCATAACCTGGTTTGTCAGCAGCAGGCGCTATGAATATGCACGGCGCAGCATGCGGGTTTATATCGCAAAGCTGAAAAGACTGGAAAAACGGTACGATGTCCAGAACCGTACCAGAGAACTGACAAAGGAGGGCAGCCGCTATGATGATATTTCTCGTACTTAAAGAACGGCTGAAATCATTTTACGGAAAATACGCGACACCGGTCAACGGTGTTATCAAATTTATATACAGCTTCGTGGCTATGGCATTGCTGAATGGCAATATTGGTTACCAAACAGAACTTACCGGTCCCGTGGCCATGGCAGTGGTGGCACTTTTCAGTGCGTTTCTTCCCTATGGTGCGATCGGGTGTATGCTGGGAGCAGTCATGCTGGCGCACATTTATGCCGTATCTATGGAGACTGCGCTTATTACGGCAGTCATCCTGATCATTCTGATCCTGCTGTATTACGGATTCCAGCCGGGGGACAGCTTCTGGCTGGTGCTGACGCCTGTGGCATTTTTATTGAAAATCCCATTCGCAGTGCCTCTTCTGGCAGGATTGTCCGGAAGCCTTCTTACTGTGATACCGGTAGGAAGCGGAGTGGTGATCGCATTCATCATTTCCTATGTCAAGCAGAATGCCGGCCTGCTGACAAATGATACCTCGGTGGATATTACCCAGAAATTTGTGCAGATCATCCGAAATCTTCTGCTGAATCAGGAGATGATGCTCATGATCATGGTGTGCGCAGTCGGGATCCTCTGCGTGTATCTGCTTCACAACATGTCACTGGATTACGCATGGGAGATCGCCATTGTGACCGGAACCATCGCACAGCTGGCAGCAGTCTTTGTGGGAGATTTCCTGTTTCATGTATCCATGCCGGTACTGCAGCTTCTGATCGGAGCACTGCTTTCTCTGGCGGTGGCACTGCTGTATCATTTCTTTGTGTTCACAGTGGATTACACGCGTACAGAATACGTACAATATGAGGATGATGATTACGTATACTATGTAAAAGCAGTTCCCAAGGTAGCAGTTACGCGTACAGATGTAAAAGTACAGCGCATCAACAACCCCGTGCGCGGCAGACATGACCGGGGAACAGAAAACTACAAGGAGCGCAGGTAGGCAGGCGGCATACAGCAGTGCCGCAGCGGACTGTCGCAGAGTCGTGGGCAGAACACGATGAGGATATAGTTAAGAAAGAGAGGACCAGGTATGACTGGCATTTTCCAGGATTTGGAGATGGTTTTTCAGGGCATGTGCTCCTGGATTTCCTTTTTGCCAAGAATTACATTTTCAAATGTTACCGAGATCATCATCCTGACGATCCTGGTTTATTATGCGCTTTTATGGATCAAGAGTACCAAGGCCTGGTATCTGCTGCGCGGCATTGCCATGATCATGGCGTTTGCAGTGGCGGCAGCAATCTTTCACTGGGACACGATCCTCTGGATCCTTGGAAGAACCGGCGGTATCGCGGTAACGGCGCTGGTGATCATATTCCAGCCGGAGCTGCGCAAGGCACTGGAACAGCTTGGAAGCCGGAATCTGATTTCTGAGTTGTTTTCGTTTGATGATAACCGGGAAAATCAGGGCTTTTCTGACCGCACGGTCAATGAGATCGTCAAGGCTACCTTTGAGATGGCCAAGGTAAAGACGGGGGCCCTGATGGTGATTGAGCGCAATGTTTCCTTAAAAGAGATTGAACGTACCGGCATTGAGATCAATGGACTGGTAAGCAGCCAGCTCCTGATCAATATTTTTGAACATAACACTCCGCTTCATGACGGTGCGGTCGTGATTCGCGGCAACCGCGTGACTGCAGCAACCTGTTATCTGCCATTGTCTGACAATATGACCATCAGCAAGGATCTGGGGACCAGACACCGTGCGGCGGTCGGTATCAGCGAGGTGACAGACAGCATCACTGTAGTAGTTTCGGAGGAGACCGGACGAGTTTCCGTAGTGGAAAAGGGTGGACTGAGAAAGGTTGCGACAGCAGACGAGCTGCGAAAAGCACTGGCAGTGGCTGAAGCTCAGGAAGAAACCAATGGAACACTGTTAAAGATCTGGAAGGGAAAGCGCAGAAATGAAAGAAAAGCTGATAAATAATCTTGGACTGAAGATTCTTTCCTGTTTTCTGGCGTTTTTTATGTGGCTGGTCGTTGTGAATGTCTCAAACCCGGAGGTGACCGGAAGCAAGGAGGTCCCGCTGGAGATTGTGAACGAGCAGGTGCTGACCAAAGCAGGAAGAACCTATGAACTGGGCGGAAAAGACACGGTGACCGTATATTTTGATGTTCGCGTCAAAGATGCATATAAGATCCGTTCCTCCGATTTCCGTGCCTATGTAGATCTGGCTGAGCTTTACGATGTGACCGGATCGGTACAGGTCAAAATCGAAGTACTGAATAACAAGGAACTGATATCTAACGCAGAGAGCCGTCCGGGCGTAGTGCGTATTCAGACAGAAGAGCTGCAGAGCAAACAGTTTTCGCTGATCATGAATACCTACGGAAATCTGGCAGAGGATTACGCAATCAATAAGGCAATCCTGACTCCGGATCATGTTATGGTGGAGGGACCAACCTCTCAGATAGGCCTGATCAATCATGTCGGTATTGAATTGAATGTGAATGGACTGGAAAGTGGAACAGACGGAACAGCTGAGCCGGTATTTTATGATGCCAACGGCAATGAAATTACAGTCAGTGACCGGGTACACGTAAGTCCGGCAGAGATCCAGTACAGCCTGGAGGTCAGCAAGGTGAAAAATCTGCCACTTGATTTCGAGGTAACGGGAACAGCAGCTTCCGGTTATCAGTATACGGGTGTGGAGTGCAGCATCAAGAGTATTTCTGTTCTGGGGCTTAAGAACAGCCTGGCATCCGTTAATAAGATCACGATACCGTCTTCGGTACTCAGTGTAGCAGGGGCAACGCAGGATAAGGTGGTGACCGTTAATTTAAATGATTATCTTCCGGAGGATGTAAGTCTGGCCAATACAGATGATGCAAATGTGACCATTCGCTTGAAGGTCGAACAGCTTACCACCAGGATCATAACTCTGGGAGAGCCGGATATTTCTATGGAGAATGGTGCAGATTATTATCATTACCATCTGTCTCCGGCGCGGATCGAAGTGAAGCTTCAGGGATTGAAGGAAGATCTGAACACACTCAAGCCGGCAGACTTAAAGGCAACGGTGAATTTGTCCGGCATGCAGCTGGGAACCTATACCGGCACCCTGAATATGGGTGGCCTCGGCAAGAACTTTAAACTCCTGTCGGTTTCTGCATTCAGCGTGGAAGTGACAGCGGGAGGTCCTGCTGCCCAGCTGGATCAGACGACGGCAGATGAGGAAGAGGCAGATGAGGAAGATTCTGCTGCAGAAAACAGCAATACAAAAATACAAGACACAGAGACGAGCGGCGCAAACGCCGGCTGACAGAAAGAGGGATAACATGGTTAGCAGAAAAATTGTTATCAAAAATGTATCAGGACTTCATCTTCGCCCGACCGGGGTATTATGTAATGAAGCCATCAAGTACAAATCATCAATCAAGTTTCATTCCGGCAACACCACATCTAACGCGAAAAGTGTGCTCAGCGTGCTGGGTGCCTGCATCAAGTGCGGTGATGAGGTGGAATTCATTTGTGACGGACCGGATGAACAGGAAGCCCTGGATGGGGTCATTGGTGTGATCGAAAGCGGTCTTGGGGAGTAAAAGAACATCAAAATGATGCGATCCGCAGATTTGGTTCTGCGGTTCCATATACAAATCAATAATTAATAAGGAGGATGTATCATGTTAAAAGGTACAAATGTTTCTTCCGGAATCGGCATTGGGAACGCCGTGATCGTAGAAGAAAAAGAGCTGGTGATCAGACGGGAGGCTGTAGCAGATGCAGCAGCCGAGGTGGAGCGTTTTAAGGGAGCGCTAGACACTACGCTTAAGAAAACCGAGGAACTTGCAGCAGATCTTGCGACCAGAGTAGGGGAGAAGGAAGCAGAGATCATGCAGGGCCATATGATGCTTCTGATGGATCCGATGCTGACCGGAGAGATCGAGACGGCCATTACCGGAGAAAGCATCTGCGCAGAATATGCGATCGAGCAGGTCTGCACTACCTATGCGGATATGTTTGCATCCATGGATGACGAACTGATGCAGCAGAGAGCAACCGATATGCGTGATATCAAGGAGCGCATGCAGCGGGAACTGCTTGGCCTGGAGAGCGTGGATATCGCTGCGCTTCCGGCAGGCACCATCCTGGTTGCGAAGGATCTTACCCCGTCCATGACAGCGGGGATCAGACCGGAAAATGTAGCCGGTATTGTCACAGAACTTGGAGGCAAGACCTCCCACAGTGCGATCCTGGCCCGGGCGCTGGAGATTCCTGCAGTAGTAGCAGTACCGGATCTGATGAGTCAGGTCGAGAATGGTCATGTGATCGTATTAGATGGAAGTGAAGGCATCGTTTATGTAGATCCGGACCAGGCTGTGGTAGATGAGTTTGCCGCCAAACGTGAAAAGTTCCTGAAAGAGAAAAAGGAACTGGAGCAGTACATTGGAAAGCCGACCGTGACTAAGGACGGTGTGCACATTGAGTTGGTTGCCAACATCGGAAAGCCACAGGATCTGGAAAAGGTTCTTCAGTATGACGGCGAGGGTGTAGGCCTGTTCCGTACAGAATTTCTGTTTATGGACCGCACGGCTATGCCGACGGAGGAAGAGCAGTTTGAGGCATATAAAGCGGTGGCAGAAGGACTGAAAGGAAAACCGGTTATCATCCGCACGCTGGACATCGGCGGTGACAAGGAAATTCCGTATATGGGTCTTACCCGGGATGAAAATCCGTTCCTGGGCTACCGTGCAATCCGTTTCTGCCTGGACCGCAAAGATGATGTATACAGACCTCAGCTGCGCGCACTGCTGCGTGCCAGCGCTTATGGCAATATCAAGATCATGGTGCCGATGGTGACCTGTATCGAAGAGCTTCGCGAGGCAAAGGCTCTGATCGAAGAAATCAAGAAAGAACTGGATGAAAAGAACATCCCATATAAAAAAGATATAGAAGTTGGTATCATGGTGGAGACAGCGGCTGCATCCCTGATGGCAGATGTATTTGCAAAGGAAGCAGCATTCTTCAGCATCGGAACCAATGACCTGACCCAGTACACCATGTCCGTGGATCGCGGAAATGATAAGGTGTCTTATCTGTATTCCACGTTTAATCCGGCTGTGCTGCGCAGCATCAAACGCATTATCACCTGCGGCCGAGAAGCCGGCATCATGGTAGGCATGTGCGGAGAAGCGGCAAGTGATCCGCTGATGATTCCGCTGCTTCTGGCTTTTGGCCTGAATGAGTTCAGCATGAGTGCATCTGCAATCCTGTTTTCCAGAAAGCTGATCACCGGGTACAGCGTTGAGGAGCTTCAGGCTGTGGCAGACAAGGCCATGAGCTTTGCAACCGCAGCGGAGGTTGAAGCGTACATGAAAGCCTTTGCGGCTGGTCAGGCATAAATCAGAATTACTGGCTGTCACCTGCATTGCGGGCGGCAGCCATTTATAAAAAGAAGAAAACACATTTACATGAGGAGAGACGATCATGGCAGTTTATCTTATCTGTTATCTGGCATCTTATATACTTGCCCGGTTTGACCACTATCTGGTATCCGGCGTTCTGCTTCTGGCAGCGGCTATCTGGCTTTATATGGAGGACTACCGGAAATATAAGAATCTGATCCATCTGCGTGGTCTGTTCTCTCTGTTCTGGGTGGGCGGCGAGGGACTGGCCTGCCTGAAACTGAGCAATTTACAGACGGACTGGTCAGGCATGACCTGGTTCTGTCTGTTCCTGGCGTACATAGGCTTCTGGCTGGTGTTTGAAGCTCTGGTCCAGGCGTATGGATCCGGATACGATGGTTATGGCCGCTGGAGAAGCTTCTCCGGAGATCCAAGGCCGGTATTTACCATGATCTGCGCTCTTACTGCAGTCTCACTTGTCTGCTTTATCACAGAGTCGGTCGTGCTGGGCTATGTACCGCTGCTTTTACGTGGAGTTCCGCATGCCTACTCGGAATTCCATCTCACGGGAATTCATTATTTCACAGTCTCCTGTGTGCTGGTCCCGTCTCTGACGGTTCTCTACATTCATATGCGAAACGGACGGGGCAGTGAGAAGCTTCTCATCGCTGCACTGGTCATGACGGGCATTTCCCTGCTGATCCCGATCCTCTGCGTATCCCGTTTTCAGCTGGTATTTGCAGTGCTGCTGGCGGCGTTTACCTATATTTCCCTGCAGAAACTGTTTCATCCGGGATGGCTTCTGGGACTTTTCGTGGTGCTGCTTCCGTTTTATCTGATCCTGACTGTGGCAAGAAGCCACAATATTGAATATCTGAACGGGATTTTTGAGATGAAGAGAGCATCCATGCCGATCTTTATCAGTCAGCCATATATTTATATTGCAAACAACTATGACAATTTCAATTGCATGGTAGAAGCACTTCCCGGGCACAGCTTTGGGCTGAAGGGACTGTTTCCGCTGTGGGCATTGTCCGGACTGAAGTTTTTCTTTCCGCAGCTGATCAATTTCCCGATTTATGTGGATAAAACCGAGCTGACCACTCTGACTCTGTTTTACGATTCCTATTATGATTTTGGATGGATCGGAGTGCTGCTTTTTTCCTGCATTCTGGGAGCTGTTGCCTATATCTTGGTCGTGAAGCTCCGGGAGATGCGAAATCCACTGGGATATCTTTTGTATGCGCAGTTTGCGGCATATCTGATGCTATCCTTTTTTACCACCTGGTTTTCCAATACGACCACCTGGTTTTATCTGATCCTGACCGGGATCATGGCTTTGTTTTACCATCTGCGGGCAAGCCGCTGGTAATATAAATGAAATACTGCGATGAGGAGGATATGGAAATGATTTCAAAAAAAATGAATCCGCTGGTCCAGAATAACTCTGTGATCCGGGTAATGTTTGAAGAGGGAAAACGCCTGGCAGCCATTTACGGTGCGGAAAATGTTTATGATTTCAGTCTTGGAAACCCAAACGTACCGGCGCCGCAGGAGGTGGAAGATTCCATTCTCGAAACACTGAAGGAAGAGGAATCCACCTTCATCCACGGTTATATGAGCAATTCCGGTTATGAAGACGTGCGCGAGACCATCGCCTGCGATTTAAACCGACGTTTTGGTACAAAATTTCATCAGGGAAATATCCTGATGACCGTAGGTGCTGCCAGTGGTCTGAATATTATCTTAAAGACCATCCTGGATCCGGAAGATGAGGTCATGACCTTTGCTCCATACTTTGTTGAGTATGGAAACTATGTGCGCAACTATGATGGAAAGCTGGTTGTGGTATCTCCGAATACAGTGGACTTCCAGCCGAATCTGGAAGAATTCGCCCGGAAGATTACCGCACGTACCAAGGCTGTCATCATCAATACTCCGAATAATCCGACTGGTGTTATTTATTCGGATGCAACCCTGATCAGACTGGCAGACATCCTTCGGGAAAAAAGTGCGGAGTTTGGAACCGAGATCGTGCTGATTTCCGATGAGCCTTACCGGGAACTGGCTTATGATGGGGTAGTGGTGCCATATGTGACAAAATACTACGCAAACACTGTGGTATGCTATTCTTACAGTAAGTCTTTATCTCTTCCGGGCGAGCGTATCGGTTATCTGGTCATCCCGGATGAGCTGACAGAGAGCAGAGATGTCTTTACTGCGGCAACCATCGCAAACCGGGTGATCGGATGTGTCAATGCTCCGTCCCTGATCCAGCGGGTGATCAAACGCTGCATCGAGAAAGGGGCCGCTGTGAATCTGGATGCTTATGACAAAAACAGGAATCTGTTATATAACAGCTTAAAGAACTACGGCTTTGAGTGCATCAGACCGGAAGGTGCATTCTATCTGTTTGTGAAGGCTCCGGTTGCGGATGATAAAGCGTTCTGTGCACAGGCTCAGAAACACAATCTGCTTCTGGTACCGGGAAGCTCCTTTGCATGCCCGGGCTACGTTCGCATTGCTTATTGCGTATCATATGAGCAGATCGAGCGCTCCATGCCGGCATTTGAGGCGTTGGCAAAAGAGTATGGACTGATGAAATAATCGGCTTTTAGAGAACGAAAAACGACAGACAGGAGGACACGAAGATGAGAGCATGGGAGAGTAATATTCGTAAAGTAGTTCCTTATGTACCGGGGGAGCAGCCGAAGGGGGACCGGCTGATCAAATTAAATACCAATGAAAATCCATATCCGCCGGCGCCGGGGGTGGCTGAGGCATTAAAACATATGGATATCGACCGCTTCCGCAAGTATCCGGATCCGACCGCATCCGATCTGGTGCATGCGCTGGCAGAGTATTACGGTGTGGGCGATGATCAGGTGTTTGTCGGAGTTGGCTCTGATGATGTTATTGCGATGAGCTTTCTGACCTTCTTTAACTCCGATAAACCGGTGTTATTCCCGGATGTGAGCTATTCCTTCTACAAGGTCTGGGCTGATCTGTTTGCCATTCCTTTTGAGACTCCGGCTCTGGATGAACAGTTCTGTATTCGTCCGGAAGACTATTACCGTGAAAATGGCGGTGTGATCTTCCCGAATCCGAACGCACCGACCGGCCTTCTGTTATCGTTAGAGAATGTGGAGGAGATCATCCGTCACAATCAGGACGTGGTGGTGATCGTAGATGAAGCATATATTGATTTTGGCGGAAAATCCGCTCTGGAACTGACTGCAAAGTACGAGAACCTGCTGGTGGTGCAGACCTTCAGTAAATCCCGTTCCATGGCCGGTATGCGCATCGGCTTTGCCATCGGTCATCCGGATCTGATCAAGGCGCTGAATGATGTCAAATATTCCTATAACTCCTACACCATGAATATGCCGTCTATCATTCTGGGAACGGAGACCGTGAAGGATGACGCGTATTTTCGGGAGACGGTCCAAAAGATTATCGACACCAGAGAATGGTCAAAGACCCGCCTGACAGAGCTTGGATTTACCTTCCCGGACTCCATGTCCAACTTCATTTTTGCCTCTCATAACCGGGTTCCGGCAAAGGAGCTGTTTGAGGCACTGAAGCAGCAGCAGATTTATGTGCGCTATTTTGACCAGCCAAGGCTTTCCAATTATCTTCGTATCAGCATTGGAACGCGGGAGGAGATGGAAGAACTGTTTGCGTTCCTGGAGAAATATCTGGCGGAGTAAATTCAATCTTTGGGTATGAAAATGGAAATATCGGGGAAAAGTATGAAAGCGATCAGCTCATCGACAAAGTCGGTGTGATATGATTTTTGCCCGTGATTATGAAAATGCAGAGCAGTCACGGCCGAAATAAGAAGGTGATTGTATGGACAGACGTTATGCCCGTTTGATTTTGAATATTGTGATCCCGGTGGCGGAGATTCTGCTGCTCTGCCTGCTGGGGCCAAAGCTGTTAAAATTTTTCATGCCCTTTGTGATCGGCTGGATCATTGCCATGATCGCCAACCCGCTGGTACGTTTTCTGGAAAGCCGGGTGAAACTGGTACGCAAACACAGCTCCGTGCTGATTGTTGTGGCAGTGCTGGCTTTAATTATCGGACTCAGTTATTTTCTCGTCTCCAGGCTGATTTTACAGGCTATGGAGCTGACAAAAGATCTTCCGGTATTGTATGATATGGTTTCAGCAGATCTGCGGGAAATTTCCATCCGCTTTGCCAGCTTATTTTCCAGACTGCCGGAACAGGTGCAGACAAACTGGCAGGAACTGGCCGGAAACATTGGTCATGCAGCCAGCCTTCTTGTACAGAAAATTGCATCTCCGACGGTAGAAGTAGCCGGAAATGTTGCAAAAGGAATCCCGAACGCACTGGTCAATGTAGTTGTGACAATTCTTTCGTCTTACTTTTTTATTGCGGAGCAGGATAAGATCATGGCCTTCTGGAGAAAACATTTGCCGGACAGTATAAAAGGCTATGTGCATTATCTGAAAACGGATGTAAAGAAGCTGATCGGCGGATATTTTCTGGCACAGTTTCGTATCATGTTTGTGGTAGCGGTTATTCTGATCGTTGGTTTTCTGATACTTGGGATCAGGTACGCGTTCCTGATCGGTGTGTTGGTGGCAATCCTTGATTTCCTGCCTCTGTTTGGAACCGGAACGATATTGATTCCATGGGCCGTCTTCAAGCTTTTATCCGCAGATTATGCGTTGGCTGCGGGACTGGCACTTCTCTATGTACTGACACAGGTCACACGCCAGGTCATCCAGCCTAAAATCGTAGGAGATTCTATGGGACTACCGCCGCTGTGGACACTGGTATTTTTGTATATCGGTTTTAAAATTCACGGGATATCCGGTATGATCCTCGCAGTGCCGATTGGAATCTTTGTGATGAACCTGTACCAGTACGGCGCGTTCGACAGGCTGATAGAGAGCGCGAAGGAGCTGGGGGAAGAAATTCAGAAAGTGCGGAAATAAAAATTTGATTCATAAAACCAAATAAGGTCCGAAGTTCCGGGGCGGTCATACAGAACCGCAGACACTGAGTGGAATTTTGTACTT
>ERZ773142.315-NODE-315-length-52090-cov-8.91044_pt1 | contig 52090 bp, 51 predicted proteins | sample MGYA00580853_ERZ773142 | MGnify/ENA primary metagenome ERZ773142 (study PRJEB29015, sample SAMEA2737862) | human gut metagenome | biome: human gut; feature: human-associated habitat; material: faeces | place: China | collected 2012 ... | reverse complement strand
TAAGAGGTTTAAACCAATACCTTGTGCTTGCGTGGTTTTTTATCTCTAGCGGAGCGAATGAAGTACAAAATTCCACCGCATCTGCGGTTCTGTAGGCCCTCCCCGGAACTTCGGACCCTTTCGTGCTATTCCCTTAAATTGTTATTTTCATAGAATAAAAAAGTTAATCCATTTGAAAGACATATTTTCTGCATAGAAAGTGACGAGTACAGGGGAGCCGGAATTTTTCCTGGACGGTTTCGGCAAAGGACGAGGCAGTAGATTGATAAAATCTGTAAAGAATGAATCTTTTCATAATAAAAAAGATGTGATATACTAAAACTAACTATGCAACCAAATGGACAGCTTCAGTCAGATGCATGATGACTGAAGCTGTTTGAATGTTACTTGCAATGTCATAGCAACAGAAAGAAATGAACATGAGAATAAGCAGATTAAACACAGGGCTTGCAGCGGCATTTCTTGGCATATCCCTGCTTCTCAGCGGCTGCGCACAGACGGAGGAAAGCCAGGGGGCTTTTGATGCCTCGCCGGAAGCAGCCGGGAAGCTGAAGGTGGCAGTGACCCTGTTTCCCTATTATGATTTTGTGCGGCAGATTGCCGGAGACCAGGTGGACCTGCAGATGGTCATTCCTGCCGGCATGGACAGTCACTCTTTTGAGCCGACCCCGGCTGATATCCGTACCATTCAGCATGCAGATGTGCTGATCAGCAACGGCGGCACCATGGAGCACTGGCTGGACGAGACCCTGGCAGCCCTGGATACCACCAGCATGACCATCGTCACCATGATGGATTATGTGGATACGGTGGAAGAGGAAATCGTGGAAGGTATGGAGGATGCAGATCATGACCATGATCACGCCCATGTCCATGCGGCAGATGATCACGATCACAGTAATGAAACGCCAGATGAGCACGCGGCCCATGCGCACGAAGCGGATGATTATGACCACAGCGGAGAGACACCGGAGGAGCACGCAGCCCATGCACATGAAGCGGATGACCACGATTACGTGGATCATGACGGTCATGAGGAAGAGATCGAGTATGACGAGCACATCTGGACTTCTCCGGTGAATGCCATGAAGCTGGTGGATGTGATCGGCGATACACTGGCTCAGGCAGATCCGGCCCACGCGGACATTTACCATCAGGGGGCAGCAAGCTACAAAAAGGAACTGGAAGAGATCGATGCGGGCTTTCGTGAGGTTTGCGCAAACCGGAAGCGGAGCATGATCGTCATGGGAGATAAGTTCCCGTTCCGCTATCTGGCTGATGAGTATCAGCTGGATTACCGCGCAGCCTTTTCCGGCTGCAGCTCTGACACAGAGCCAAGCGCGAAGACCATTGCCTATCTGATCGATAAAGTGAAGGAAGAGCAGATCCCGGCGGTTTATTACCTGGAGCTGAGCAGCCACCGGGTTGCCGAGATCATCGGAGAGGAGACCGGGGCAGAGCCTCTGCTCTTACATTCCTGTCACAATGTAACCCGGGCGCAGTTTGACGCAGGTATTACCTATGCGGGACTGATGCGCCAGAATATTGAGAATTTACGAAAAGGAATCGACTGATGAATCCGATTATCAAATGCGAACACACTGATTTTGGATACGAAAACCACGATGCAGTCATTGATCTGAACCTGGAAATATATCCAGGAGATTACCTCTGCGTGGTGGGAGAGAATGGTTCAGGAAAAAGTACCCTGATCAAAGGAATGCTCGGCCTGTTAAAGCCGACTGGGGGAAGTCTCAGCGTGGCAGATGAATTAAAGCGCGGCGGCATCGGCTATCTTCCCCAGCAGACTGCAGCCCAGAAGGATTTTCCGGCTACGGTACAGGAGGTTGTGCTGTCCGGAACCCTGAGCCGCCGTGGAAACCGTCCGTTTTATTCCCGGGCAGAACGGAAGCTGGCAGCCCACAATCTGGAACGACTGGGTATTGAGCATCTGAAGCAGAAATGCTACCGGGAACTCTCCGGCGGACAGCAGCAGCGCGTTTTGATCGCGCGGGCACTCTGCGCCACCGAACAGCTTCTGATCCTGGATGAACCGATCACCGGACTGGATCCATCCGCGATCCAGGATTTTTACCATTTAATTAAGAAGCTGAACAAAGAAGACGGGATCACCATCATCATGGTATCCCACGATATTGGCAATGTGATCAGCCAGGCCAACAAGATCCTGCATCTGCACCGCAGGGTTGTATTCTGCGGAACCGCAGAAGCATACAGACAGAGCGTGGCCGGAAAAGAATTTTTGGGAGGTGACGAGGTATGAGTATGATCTCTGAAATGCTTTCCTATCCCTTTGTGGTACGCGCCCTGGTGGGAGGCATCCTGGTGTCTTTATGCTGTGCCCTTCTGGGGGTAAGCCTGGTACTAAAGCGCTATTCCATGATTGGAGACGGACTCTCCCATGTATCTTTTGGCGCACTCTCTATTGCTGTTGCGGCCGGCTGGTCGCCGCTGAAGGTTTCCATCCCGCTGGTGGTGTTGGCAGCGTTTTTCCTGCTCCGTATTACCGAGCATGGAAAAGTCAAAAGTGATGCGGCTATTGCCATGATCTCAGCAAGCTCCCTGGCTGTCGGAATTATCGTTACATCTCTGACAACCGGTATGACCACTGATGTCAGCAGCTATATGTTCGGAAGTATCCTGGCTATGAGCCGGGAGGACGTGATCCTAAGTGCTGTGCTGTCCATCATTGTATTGTGTTTGTTTGTGTTCTGTTACAACAAGCTGTTTGCGGTTACCTTTGATGAGAATTTCGCAAAGGCTACCGGTGTGAATGTAGAGCTTTACAACGTGCTGATTGCCGTGCTGACGGCAGTCACTATTGTTCTCGGCATGCGGATGATGGGAGCCATGCTGATCTCCAGCCTCATTATCTTCCCGGCACTGACCGCCATGCGGATTTTTAAAAGCTTCCGAGGCGTAGTGATCTGCTCTGGTGTGCTGGCGGTTGTATGCTTTCTGTTCGGCATTATCTTCTCTTACGGATGTTCTACCCCGGCCGGAGCCAGCGTGGTGCTGGTAAATCTGGCAGCGTTTATCGTGTTCAGCGTGGTACAGAGCGTGCTGATGCGGGTGACAAAAAAGTAAAAATATTACAACAAAACAGGACCGAAAAATCCGCTCGAATAAATTTTTCTCAATAAGAAAATATACAGTTAGCAATACCTGACAAAATTGAAAAAAATGCGAGAAAGTTATTGACGGCTAACTTTGGTTAGCCTATACTAATTTCAGGTTAGCGGGCACTAATTGTTTGTCACTGTGCGCTGACATATGAGATTGCAGATATGCATATTAAGAAAAAGAAAGAAGATGAATGATGATGCCACTTACTATGGCGCCGGTTGGCCAGGCAAGCAAGATCCAGAGAGTCGGAGGAAACGATGAAACCAAGCGTTTTCTGGCAAATCTCGGATTTGTGGTTGGATCTGAGGTAACAGTTATTTCCGCGATCGGAGGCAACGTGATCGTGAACATCAAAGATTCCAGAGTTGCAATTAATCAGGATATGGCTCGTCACATCATGGTAGCGTAAGCTTCCCGTGAGTGCGTAACTATATACAATTGAGATTTATCTGTCGTTTTGCTGTGGCGCATAAATAAGGCAGATGACAGTGATTTTTGGGAAAGGAGAATAAGACGATGACTTTAGGTGATGCAGCAGTTGGAAGTACCGTTGTGGTAACCAAGATCAGTGGTGATGGTGCTTACAAGCGTCGTATTATGGACATGGGTATCACGAAAGGAAGCGAGCTTTACATCAGAAAAGTTGCTCCTCTTGGAGACCCGGTTGAAATTACCGTCAGAGGCTATGAGCTCTCCGTCAGAAAAGACGATGCTCAGTGCGTAGAGGTAAAATAATTTAACCACATCACATGACAACAACAAGGAAAGAGAGCGAGGAAAAAATGGCAATTAAAATTGCACTTGCCGGAAACCCGAACTGTGGTAAAACAACCATGTTCAATGCCCTCACCGGTGCGAACCAGTACGTAGGTAACTGGCCGGGGGTTACGGTAGAGAAAAAAGAAGGTAAATTAAAAACCAAAGGAAAACATGAGGATGTGATCGTAACAGACCTTCCGGGTATTTACTCCATGTCTCCGTACACACTGGAGGAGGTTGTCAGCCGTGACTACGTGCTGAAGGAGAATCCGGATGTCATTGTGGACCTTGTGGATTCCACCAATATCGAGCGTAACTTATATTTAACGACTCAGCTCATTGAGACTGGCGTTCCGGTAGTTATCGCACTGAACATGACCGACCTTCTGGAGAAGAGAGGCATGAAAATTGACGTTGCACGCCTGTCCATGTTAATGAACTGTCCGGTTGTGGAAACTTCCGCTTTAAAGCAGACCGGTCTTGACAAGCTGATCGACAAGGCCGTTGAGGTTGCCCGTAAAAAGGAAGCTGATCTGCCGAAAGAAATCTTCTCAGAAGAACTGGAGAAGGCAGTCGCAGCGGTTGCCGAGGTCCTTCCGGAGAGCATTTCTGCTGACAAAAAGAGATGGTACGCTGTAAAATTCCTTGAGAACGACAGCAAGGTTGTTGAGAGCGTGGCACTTCCGGCATCTGCAGCAAGCGTTGTAGAGTCCGTAAGAAAAGAACTTGAAGAAAAGCATGATGACGATATGGAGAGTATCGTAACCGACGAGCGTTACAAATTCATCCAGAAAGTTGTTTCCTCTTCTGTAAAGAAGGGCAAAGACAAGATGACTGCATCCGATAAGATCGACCAGATCGTAACCAACCGTATCCTTGGTATCCCGATCTTCATCGCGATTATGTGGGTTGTTTATTACATATCCGTAACGACGGTTGGTACCTTTGTTACCGACTGGACCAATGATACTTTCGTAGGTGCCATTCAGGAGGTTGCTACCAACTTCCTCACCAATGCAGGTGCAAGTGATTTCATCATCAGCCTTGCTGTTGACGGTGTCATCGGCGGCCTGGGTGCAGTACTCGGATTTATGCCGCAGATGGCAATCCTGTTTTTATTCCTGTCCATCCTTGAGGACTGCGGCTACATGGTACGTATCGCCTTCGTTATGGACCGTGTATTCCGTCACTTCGGACTGTCTGGTAAGAGCTTCATCCCGCTGCTGATTTCTTCTGGCTGCGGTATTCCTGGAATCATGGCTTCCAAGACCATTGAGCAGGATAATGACAGACGTCTTACCATTATGACCGCTACCTTTGTTCCGTGCGGTGCGAAGCTTCCGGTTATCGCTCTTATGGGCGGTGTTATGGCCGGTTATGTAACCGGCTGGGATATTGCCGGCTTTATCACCCCGCTCATGTATTTTGTAGGTATCGTTGCAGTGTTAGTTGCAGCAATTATGTTAAAGAAGACCAAGCCGTTCTCCGGCAAGCCGGCTCCGTTCGTTATGGAGCTGCCGCAGTACCACATCCCGTCTGCAAGAACTGTGCTTCTGCATGTATGGGAGAGACTGAAGGGCTTCTTCATCAAGGCAGGTACGGTTCTGTTCCTGGCCTGCGTAGTGATGTGGATCTTAAGCACCTTCGGTGTTCAGGATGGCGCATTTGGTATGGTTGAGGATTCCGCAGACAGCCTTATGGCTATCGTCGGCGGTGCTATCGCTCCGCTGTTCGCACCGCTTGGATGGGGCGAGTGGCAGCCGGTTGCAGCTGCAATCTCCGGCTTCAGCGCAAAAGAGGGTATCGTTTCTACCATGGGTGTACTTGCAAACGTTGCAGGTGATGTCGAGGATGCAGATACTGTTGCTGCAGGCGTTGGCATGTGGTTCCCGACCGCTCTGGCAGGCTTCAGCTTCCTTTTGTTCAACCTGCTTGACTCTCCGTGTCTGGCAGCGATTTCTACCATGGCAAAAGAGATGCAGAGCCGTAAGTGGTTCTGGTTTGCAATTGTATTCCAGAACGTATTTGCTTACGCAGTAACCCTGGTCGTTTATCAGATTGGTTCCTTCTTACTGTATGGTACCTTCGGTGCATGGACCGTGATCGCATTTGCAGTACTGCTGTTTATGCTGTTCATGCTGTTCCGTCCGGATCCGTACAAAGATCAGAAGACCTACGCCAAGAGATCTGTACAGGCTGCCTCATAAGCAATCTGAATTTATATTTGAAATCCATTTTGAAATTGAATTTTGCAGCTCCGGTTTTCACCGGCCGGGGCTGTGCTGAAAGAAGGGAAAAGAAGTGTTAGCAGATATTGTTGTGGTGGCCGTCATCGCCGGATATTGTTTTTATGTGATCAAAAAGCATCACGATCAGAAAAAGTCGGGCGGATGTACCGGAGGCTGTGCCGGCTGTGCTGGCTGTGCAGGCTGCCATCCTTCCGCCCCGGATTCGAAAGATAATAACTGATCTCAGAAGGGCAGTTCCGCTGCCCTTTCTGAAAAGACAGGGGTTAGCAAAAACTAACCCAAAAGCAACCCCAAAAGCAACCCAAAGGAGGTACTTTATGTCAGCTGAGGCAAAAAAAGGATTTATTATTTCTGAATTGAAAAAGAATGGCTGCCGGATTACCAGCCAAAGAAAGCTTCTGATCGATGTGATCCTGCAGGATGAGTGCAGTTGCTGTAAGGAGATTTATTATAAAGCAGCAAAGCGTGACCCAAGTATCGGTATGGCTACCGTTTACCGTATGGTAAAAACACTGGAGGAGGCAGGTCTGATCCAGAGAAAAAACATGTACCGCATTGATTACGATATGGGAGAGCGCATGGCGTTTGCATGAAAGGAAAAAGAAAAGGGGCGTTAATGAGAAAATTTATCATTAACGTCCCTTTTCTGCCTTTATTAAGAAACTTTATCAATAAAACTCTTGAAAATTAGAATTCGATGCGTTACAATACGCGTTAAACAAAAAATTTAAATACTTATGAGGAGGAATCCAGTCATGTTAAAAGTTTTAAAAGCATTAGATATCAAGAAATCCGGAGTGTTCGCAGCAGGTGTCCTGTTTGGTACGGCAGGTGTTAAGATCCTTGCAAGTGAAGATGCCAAAAAGGTTTACACCAACTGCACAGCAGCTGTCCTCCGTGCAAAAACATGCGTTCTGAACGTAGCAGCAAGCGTACAGGCTAATGCAGAGGATATCCTGGCAGAGGCTCAGCAGATCAACGAGGAGCGTGCGGCAAAGGCTGAGGCTGCGGCCTTCGCTGATGAGGCAGCAGAGGATGAGGAGAACGCTGCAGAGGCAGCAGACGCTGAGTAATTTCGGACTATTTACCAGGCAGAGACAACCGCAAAAAAGCATGCGCTCTGTTTTGGAAACAAAGCAGGAAAAGGATGCACGATCATGCTCTGCATCCTTTTTCATTGCCGGAAATGGCTTAAATGCGCTGTCTGGCGCGTTGATTACTGACAGAAAACGTTATGAAAATAGTAACGAAAAGGTAACTATTCAGTAGGTCTGCGCATTTACTGCGCTGACCGTAAGAAAACATAGGATGGCAGGCAAAAATCCCATTGCCGCAGGCAATTTTCATGGATTTTTGCTCGTGAATGTGAAGGTACTGAGCAGTTACATGAAAAGAGGAATACACTATGAAATTTGTGATCAAACATGAGATCCGCGGAAGAATCCGTGTTCAGATCCTGCAGGGCCGCATGAGCATTGAGCAGGCAGACATCCTGCAGTATTATTTTAACGCAAAACCATACTCCATTTCCGTAAAAGTGCGGGAGCGTCTGAGTGAAATTGTGATTCATTACGATGGTGACCGGGAAACGGTTGTCCGTGATCTGCAGACATTTTCCTACGAAAAGGCAGAAGTTCCGGAGTCTTATATCCAGAATTCCGGCCGTGCCCTAAACAGCGAATACTGGGAAAAGCTGATGACCCGTGTCATCATGCGTGTGGGAAATAACCTGTTTTTACCTGCAGGCGTCCGTGCAGTCATTACTTCTGTGAAATCTGTAAAATATATCTGGAAGGGAATCTGTACGCTGGCAGCCAGAAAGATCGAGGTTCCGGTCCTGGATGCAACCGCCATTGGTGTTTCTATTATAAGAAGTGATTTTGACACAGCCGGCTCTGTCATGTTCCTGCTTGGCATCGGCGAGATCCTGGAGGAATGGACCCACAAGAAGTCGGTGGGTGACCTGGCGCGCAGCATGTCCTTAAATATTACCAAGGTATGGCTGGTAAGTGATGGACAGGAGGTCCTGGTTCCGACCACGACCATCCAGAAATCGGATCTGGTACGCATTCATATGGGCAATGTAATCCCGTTTGACGGCGAGGTGGCAGACGGCGAGGCTATGGTTAATCAGGCATCCTTAACCGGTGAGTCCGTTCCGGTTGAAAAAACGAAGGGTGCCACGGTTTATGCAGGTACTGTAGTGGAAGAAGGAGAGATCACCATCCGCGTCAAAGAGACCGGAGGCTCCAGCAAGTTTGATAAGATCGTGACCATGATCGAGGAATCTGAAAAACTGAAATCTTCCCTGGAGGGTAAGGCAGAGCATCTGGCAGATACCCTGGTTCCCTACAGTCTGTTTGGCACCGGCCTGACCTGGCTGATCACCAGAAACACAACCAAGGCACTTTCTATCCTGATGGTAGACTTCTCCTGCGCCCTGAAGCTGGCTATGCCGATCTCGGTGCTGTCCGCGATCCGTGAGGCCAATATGTACGACATTACGGTGAAGGGCGGCAAGTATCTGGAGGCTATGGCAGAGGCCGACACGATCGTCTTTGATAAGACCGGTACTCTGACCAAGGCACAGCCGACTGTGGTCGATGTGGTTTCCTTTAACAATATGACAGGTGATGAGCTTCTGCGCATTGCGGCATGTCTGGAAGAGCATTTCCCGCACTCCATGGCAAAGGCTGTGGTTGATGCGGCAAAGAAGAAGCATCTCGTTCATGAGGAACTTCACAGCAAGGTAGAGTATATTGTTGCGCACGGCATTTCCACGACACTGGAAGATAAGATGGGAGATAAAAAGGCTATCATTGGCAGCGCGCATTTCGTATTTGAGGATGAAAAATGCACCGTTCCGGAGGGTCGACAGGAAGCATTCGATGCCCTTGCACCGGAATATTCGCATCTGTATCTGGCTATCGACGGTGAACTGGCTGCTGTCATCTGCATCCAGGATCCGCTGCGTGAGGAAGCCCGCGATGTCATTACTTCCTTAAAAGAGGCGGGTATCAGCAAGGTTGTCATGATGACCGGAGACAGTGAGCGTACTGCCAAAGCCATTGCGGCCATGGCCGGTGTAGACGAGTATTATTCGGAGGTGCTGCCGGAGGACAAGGCAAGCTTTGTGGAAAAAGAAAAGGCTGCGGGGCGTAAGGTCATCATGATCGGTGACGGTATTAACGATTCCCCGGCGCTTTCTGCCGCGAACGTGGGCATTGCCATCAGTGACGGCGCAGAGCTGGCCAGAGAGATCGCGGATGTGACCATAGGCGCAGACAATCTGTACGAGGTGGTAACCTTAAAGCTGATCAGTAATCATCTGATGCAGCGTATCCATTGGAATTACCGCACGATCGTCGGCTTCAATGCCGGACTGATCGCTCTGGGCGTTCTGGGAGTGCTCCCACCGGCAACTTCTGCCCTCCTGCACAATACCTCTACCCTGCTGATCAGTTTAAAGAGCATGCAGAACCTGCTTCCTGAATAAAGACAAGCTGTAGTTGAGAATCTTTCCTTAGAAGCACTTCAGACAACTTTAGAAAAAGACTGGACTTGCCTGGGAATATCGTTTATGATAGTAGTAATTCCCTTACTGGGACAGGAGGTTGTTGTTGTATGCATGAATCAGGGGAAAACTATCTGGAAACAATACTGATGATCAAGGAAAAGAAAGGAGTTGTCCGTTCCATCGATGTGGCGCGCGCACTGAATTTCAGTAAGCCGAGCGTCAGCAGAGCTATGGGCCTGCTGCGGGATCAGGGGTTCATTTCCATGGAACAGGGCGGTGACATCCAGCTTACAGAGGAGGGCCTTGCCAAGGCGAAATCCATCTACGCACGCCACCTTCTCCTGACTGCTTTTCTACAGGAAGTAACCGGCGTTTCGGAAGAAATGGCTGAGGAAAATGCCTGCCGTATGGAGCACATTCTGGATCAGGAAGTGGTCGACGGGATCAGTACCTACATGTCAAAAAGCAAATAGAGCAAAGAGTATGCCGGGCATGAGCTGCCCGGCATATTGACATTCTGCGTATTTTGTGACAGAATGGAAAACGGTAGCGGCTGCTAACAGCCGCTTTGGAAACAGCATTAAGGATTATGAAAGAAAAGAAGGGATCATCATGACAAAGATTGATATTATCTCCGGCTTTTTAGGAGCAGGAAAAACTACATTTATTAAGAAGCTTTTACAGGAAGCTATCAAGGGGGAGCAGGTTGTCCTCATTGAGAACGAGTTTGGCCAGATTGGTATCGACGGCGGTTTTTTAAAGGATTCCGGTATCGAGATCCGTGAGATGAACTCAGGCTGTATCTGCTGCTCTTTAGTAGGTGATTTCGGCAAATCTCTGGAGGAAGTACTGACCAAGTACAAACCAGAGCGAGTGATCATTGAGCCTTCCGGTGTAGGCAAGCTGTCTGACGTTATGAATGCCGTCCGCGACGTGGCAAAGAATCTGGACGTAAAATTAAACAGCGCGGTCACCATCGTAGACGCCACCAAGTGTAAAATGTATATGAAGAACTTCGGTGAGTTCTTTAACAATCAGATCGAGAATGCAGGTACTATTGTAATGAGCCGTACCGATGTGGCTGATTCCAGGAAGGTGCTGGCAGACGTGGATCTCTTACGTGAGCACAACAAGGACGCAAGCATCGTGACTACCCCGATCGACCAGCTGACCGGAGCACAGCTTTTAGAGCTCATCGAGAAGCCGGATACCATGATGGAAGAGCTACTGGCCCAGGTGAAGGAGGAGCATGCGCACCATCATCATGACCATGACGGACATTGCAGCTGCGGCTGTGAGGATCATGACCATGAAGACCATGATCATGAGGAGCATGAGCATCATCATCACCACGATCATGATGATGAATGCGGCTGCGAGGATCATGACCATGAGCACCACCATCACGACCATGAGGAGCACGAGCATCATCATCACCACGATCATGACGATGCGTGCGGCTGCGAGGATCACGACCACGAGCATCATCACGACCACGATGATGAGTGTAGCTGTGGCTGCCATGACCATGAGCATCACCATCATCATGCAGATGAGGTGTTCTCAAGCTGGGGTCTTGAGACCATTGACGCAGTGAACAAGGATCAGCTGACTGCGATCCTGGAAGAGCTGGCTTACGGCAATGAGTACGGAGATATTCTTCGTGCCAAGGGCATGCTTCCGGGTGAGAAAGAGGGCGAGTGGTACTACTTCGATATGGTTCCGGAGCAGTACGAAATCCGCACCGGAGCACCGGATTATACCGGTAAGGTATGTGTCATCGGAGCAAACCTAAAAGAAGATGCATTAAAGAAAGCCTTTGGCAGAAACGAATAAGGACAGGTACAGAATATGGGACCAATGATTGACGATGAAGTAACGCCGGTATTTCTGATCAATGGATTTTTAGAGGCAGGAAAGACCGAATTTTTATCCTTCACCATGGAGCAGGATTATTTCCAGACTGAGGGCAAGACCCTTCTGATCGTATGTGAGGAGGGGGACACGGAGTACGATGACGCGCTCTTAAAAGACACAAAGACCTCGGTTGTGTACGCAGACAGCCTGGATGAGATCACGCCGGAGCGTTTAACAGAGCTGGAGCTTCTGCATCAGCCGGAGCGTGTGCTGATCGAGTGGAACGGCATGTGGAACCAGGACGATTTAAAACTTCCGAAGGACTGGACTATCTACCAGCAGATTACCATCATTGACATGTCTACGTTTGAGCTGTATGTGAAGAACATGAAGTCGCTGTTAAATGTCATGGTAAAGAACTCGGAGCTTATCATCTGCAACCGGTGCGATGGTATCGAGGATCTGGACCGCTATAAACGCATGCTCAAATCCATGAATACCAAATGTGATATTGTATTTGAAGACGAGAATGGCGAGATCGATGAAATCTCCGAGGAAGATCTTCCTTATGATATGAAGGCAGATGTGATCAAGATCAGCCCGGAAGCATACGGTATCTGGTACATTGACTGCATGGACAAGCCGGAGCGTTATAAGGGTAAGGTGGTGGAATTTACCGCTATGGTCATGAAATCCTCCAATTTCCCGAAGAATTATTTTGTTCCGGGACGTATGGCTATGACCTGCTGTGCAGAGGATATGACCTTCCTTGGATATATCTGTAAATCCAAGGATGCGCGTAATCTGGAAACCAGGCAGTGGGTGACCGTGCGTGCGCGTGTTGAGATTGAATACTGGCAGGATTACAACGGTGAGGGTCCGGTGCTTTACGCAGAGGAAGTTGTGCCGGCTGAGCCGATCAAGGATGTTGTTCAGTTTGGCTAAAAAATGTTTTAAATGGAATACAAAAAAGGAGCTTTGCGGGATGAACCTGCAAAGCTCCTTTTTTGTAAGACATATTTATTCGATGGTAGTGCCGGCTTTGCCGTTGACAGCGTCCTCAGCCTTTGCCATGGTGGTGATGATGGCACTGCGGTTTTTGCCTGCCTTCAGGAAGGAAAGGGCCGCGTCGATCTTCGGCAGCATGGATGAGGTGCCGAACTGGCCTTCCTCAGCATATTTTTCTGCTTCCTCCACACTCATGTGGGAAAGCGGAGCCTCGTCTGCCTTGCCATAGTTTAAGGAAACCTGCTCCACGTCGGTCAGGATCATGAGAACATCGGCGTCGATCTCTTTTGCGAGAAGACCGCTTACCAGATCCTTCTCGATGACGGCACTGGCACCGCGCAGCTCGCAGCCCTGCTCCATGACCGGAATACCGCCGCCGCCACAGGAAATGACGATCTGGTCAGCATCCATAAGGGTGCGGATGGTATCGATCTCTACAATGCCGACCGGCTTCGGAGCGGAAACGATACGCTGCCAGCCCTTGCCGGAAACCTCCGTCACGTAATTGCCCTTTGCTTCTTCGGCATCTGCCTGCGCTCTGGTCATGTAACGGCCGATCTTTTTTACCGGATTGTAAAAGGATTCATCATACGGGTCTACCATAACCTGAGTAAGAACAGTGGAGACTGGTTTGTAGATCCCTCGCTTTAACAGGGCAGAACGGATGCCGTTCTGAAGATCATAGCCGATATAGCCCTGACTCATAGCAGAGCAGACGGACATGGGAGCCGGGGTGTAGCCCTCGTCCTCATGGTTGGAGCAAAGCTCATTCATAGCTGTATGGATCATGCCGACCTGAGGTGCGTTGCTGTGGACAACAGCAACCTGCCAGCCGTTCTGGATGAAATCCGCAATTAATTTTGAGGTGGCAGCCACAGCCTTTTTCTGCTCCGGGAGATTGGTGCCCAGGGCATCGTGACCAAGCGCCATAACAATTCTTTTCTTTGCCATATGATCAAATCCTTTCTGTTTGTGAATTTGGGATAATACTGTTTGAGCAACAGTGTTTGCGTTCATTATAGTGTTTCTGCTTGAAAATTGCAACCAGTTTATGGTATAGTGAGAGAGCTATATCAGAATCAATGCTGATGTGAAAATAGAGAGAATATTTATGGAAATACCATATGGAAAACAAAGATAATCAGGAGCTTAGAACAGCTTTTTGGCTGCTTGGACCGCTCATATTTTATGAACTTTGTACGCAGGCTGCTGGCCTGGCATGTTCTTTATTTGGTACACAGGATGCCATGGCTGTGACAGGAGGCGGAGCGCTTCTGGCGCTGCCGTTTCTGTATGCTGCATACCGGAAAAAACGGAGCATGGATATGAAACCGATGCAGTGTCCCAGGCATTTGCCGGCCGGCTGCTTTTTCGCAGCTGTGGCTGGCAGTGGTGCCTGTCTCTGTCTGAATGTGCTCCTTAAGGCCCTGATGCTCTCTGATGGCTGGAGCAGCACGCGGGAGGCCGTATACGGAGCCTCTATGACGGTCCGGGTTCTGGTGACGGTTCTGCTTGCGCCTCTGACCGAAGAGCTTCTGTTTCGCGGTCTGATCCGCACAGAACTGAGAATCCATATGAGAGCGCGCACGGCAGCTTTTCTGGGTGCATTGCTGTTTGGCCTGTACCACGGAAACTTAAGCCAGGGGATCTACGCGTTTCTTCTGGCCCTGTGTCTGGAGCTGGTATGTGAATGGAGCGGCTCTCTGCTTCCGGCGGTATGCCTGCATGCGGGAGCCAATGGGGCAGCTATCTGCCTGACTGAGCTGATGGCCGGTCATGCAGCGGTTTTCAATCTGCCGGATATCACCTTTTTTGCAGCAGCGGGTGCAGTCCTGGCAGCTGTAGCGTTATATAAAACCAAGGAGGTTTTTTCTAAATCATGAAATTATTATCCATTGCAATTCCCTGTTATAATTCAGAAGCCTACATGAGAAACTGCATTGAGTCCCTGCTTCCGGGCGGAGATGAGGTGGAGATCCTGATCGTAGATGACGGCTCTGTCAAGGACAACACTGCCCAGATCGCGGACGAGTACGAGGCACGCTATCCGGGTATCTGCCGTGCAATCCATCAGGAGAACGGCGGTCATGGTGAGGCCGTAAATGCAGGACTGCGGGCAGCAACCGGTATTTATTTTAAAGTTGTAGACAGTGATGACTGGGTCAACGCAGAGGCGTACAAAGAGGTCCTGGAGACCCTGCGCAGCTTCGTTATGGGTGAGCAGACACTGGATATGCTGATCACTAATTTCGTATACGAGAAGCAGGGCGCAAAGCACAAACGCGTCATGCAGTACCGCACGGCGCTGCCAAAGCGCCAGCTTTGCACCTGGAAGGATGTGAAGGTGTTCATGCTGGGCCAGTACATTCTCATGCATTCCGTGATCTACCGTACCCAGATGCTGAAGGAGTGTGGTCTGGAACTGCCGAAGCACACCTTCTATGTGGATAATATTTTCGTATTCCAGCCGTTGCCGTACGTGAAGACCTTCTACTACCTGGATGTAAACTTTTACCGCTATTTCATCGGCAGACAGGATCAGTCTGTGAATGAGCAGGTCATGATCGGCCGTATTGACCAGCAGCTTTTAGTGACCCGTCTGATGCTCGGATACTATCACAGCGCAAAGATCACGAGCTACAAGCTCCGCCATTACATGGTGCGCTACCTGGAAATCATGATGACCATCTGCTCCATCCTGGCCATCAAATCCGGTACCGATGAGAACATGGAAAAGAAAAAGCAGATATGGGAAGATCTGCGGGAGCAGGATCTGGCTCTGTATATGCGCCTGCGCTGGGGCTTTTTGGGACAGAGCATGAATCTTCCTGGCAAGAGCGGCCGCACCGTATCCATTGCCGGCTACAAGATCAGCCAGAAGTTCTTTGGATTTAACTAGTTTTGAAAATTTAGAATTGACGATGGTTTTAAAATAGTGTATCATTATCCCGTTAATACTTTAATGAGAAAAAGTAATAATGAGCAAGATACCGGTACACATGTTTGTATCTGTTTCTTACAGGAAACAGGGTGGTTTCAAAAAGAAGAGGAAGGTCCGTCCCTGCGTGGGGCGGACCTTTTTTTCCTTAATAAGTTATCAGAAAGTCTTCGATGTGCGGGGCGACTGCCGACAGCAGGTCCTTCGCATCGGAATGTCTGAACATCTTACTTCTATACATCGAGTGACTGCCGACAGCAGGTTCTTTGTATGCCAACAATTCCGAAACAAAAAACAGGTTGTATTCAAAAATCATAACAGGGGGATTCTGCCCTTTTATGAGGTATCACACAACAGGGAAAGGGGTTAAAGGGTATATGAAAACCTATAAAAAACTCATGAATGCCCTCGCAGGACTGGAAAAGCTGGTGCTGGAAATCGCAACCGTGCTGATTCTCGTCCTGACGGTGGGAAATGTATTTTCACGAAAAGTCATTCATCAGTCCTGGTCTTTTACCGAGGAACTGGTGGTTGCAGTGTTCGTACTGATCACGCTGCTTGCGGCAGCGTTAGCATGCCGGGATGGCGAGCTGGTTAATCTGACCATTCTGACAGACCGTCTTCCGGCGCAGGCAAGAAAAGTGTTTTTGCTTTTCAGCACCATTCTTTCCGTAGCCTTCACCGCAGTACTGTTTAAATATGGCCTGGATAAGGTCATCACCCAGATGCAGAACGGCAAGCGTACCTTCGTGCTGAACTGGCCGGAGTGGATCTTCTGGTCCTTTGTGCCGATCGGCGCAGCCTGCATGATTCTGCATTTTATTGAGTTTTATCTTGACAGCTGTGGAAAGGAGGACGATGACAAATGATCAGTGCAGTATTATTTGTTTCCTTTTTTATTTTCCTGATCATGGGTATTCCGATCGGAATCTGTCTCGGTCTTTCTTCCGTATGTGCGATTCTCTATTCCGGCACATCCTTAACGATCGTGGCAACCAACATGTATTCCGGCATCAGCAAGTTTCTGCTGCTTGCCATTCCGTTTTTTGTACTGTCCGGCAACATCATGGCGAAGGCAGGCATCTCCAAGCGCCTGATCAGGTTCGTTAATACCTGTGTCGGACACAGAAGAGGCGGCATCGCCATCGTGTGTGTAATCGTAGCCTGCTTCTTTGGCGCGATCTCCGGTTCCGGACCGGCTACCGTGGCAGCGCTGGGGGCAGTCCTGATCCCGGCCATGATCGAGCAGGGCGGCTTCTCCGCACCGTTCTCCGCGGCCTTAATGGCTACGGCAAGCTCTATTGCCATTGTCATCCCGCCGAGTATCGCATTTGTTGTGTACGCATCCATCACCGGGGTTTCGATTGCGGATATGTTTACCGCAGGAATCGTTCCTGGTATCCTGATGGGCGTGGCCCTGGTCATCGTGGTTATGGTCGAGGCTCGCAAGAACAACATCCAGTCCAGCCAGAAGCGCGCCAGCGGAAAAGAGCGTTGGGAGGCATTCAAGGACGCGTTCTGGGGACTGTTAATGCCCGTCATCATCCTGGGCGGCATTTACGGCGGTATCTTTACCCCGACCGAGGCAGCAGCCGTATCCGTTGTATATGGTCTGTTTGTCGGTATCTTTATTTACAGGGAAGTAAGCTTTAAGGATCTGCGTGGGCTTCTCGTGGAGTCCGGAAAGACCACCGGCGGTATCATGCTCATTGTAGCAAGCGCCTCTCTGTTCTCCTTTGTATGCACCAAATTCGGTATCGCCCAGGCGGCATCCGATTTACTGGGAAGCATTGCCCACAACCAGTTCACCTTCCTCCTGATCGTGAATGTGATCTTTCTTATTGCAGGCTGCTTTATTGACGCAAACTCCGCAATGTACATCTTCATTCCGATCATGCTGCCGGTATGTAAGGCCCTGGGTTATGATGTGGTAGCATTCGGTATCGTGGCAACCGTGAACCTGGCCATCGGTCAGGTAACTCCGCCGGTCGGCGTAAACCTGTTTGTTGCGATTTCCGTAAAACTGAAAAAAGGCATGGAGGTGGACATTCCGAAAATCTCCCGTGCCGTTATGCCGATGATCGTGGCCTCTGTTATGGTTCTGCTGCTGATCACCTATGTACCGTCTATTTCCACCTTTCTTCCGAAGGCACTGGCCGGAGAGGGCTCCTACAGTGGAAACGTCGCGGCTTCCTCTGACAGTCAGGCGGATAGTGAAAAGGACAGCGGTCCGGCTGACTTTAACGAAATTGGCGATTACAGTGACTTAGACTGGAAAGAGCAGACCTGGAACTTTACCTGCTCCACCACAGAGACCAGCACCTGGGCTGAGGGTGGACGCAAGTTCGGCGAGCTTATGGAAAAGGCAACCGGAGGCAAGATCAAGGTCAATGTATATGCAGCAGACCAGCTGACCAACGGAAACCAGTCTGAGGGAATCCAGGCGCTGATGAATGGCGATCCGGTTCAGATCTCCATGCACAGCAACCTGATCTACTCTGCGTTTGACCCGCGCTTTAACGTGGTATCCCTGCCATACCTTTTCAGCTCCGTAGAGGAGGCTGACGCCATGTTAGACGGCAGGGCCGGTGATATGTTAAAAGACATCTTAGCTGAGTACGACCTGCACTGCATGGGTATTGCAGAGAACGGCTTCCGCCAGCTGACCAACAGCGTCCGCGAGATCAAATCCGTGGATGATATGAAAAACTTAAAGGTCCGTGTTGCAGGAAGCAACCTGCTCATGGAGTGCTATAAGAGATGGGGCGCAGATGCCACGAATATGAACTGGTCTGAGACCTACACTGCGCTGCAGCAAAAAACCGTAGACGGACAGGAAAATCCGCTTCCGGCCATTGACGCGGCAAGCGTTCAGGAGGTACAGCCATACTGTTCTTTATGGAACGCAAATTATGACTGTCTGTTCTTCTGCATCAACCAGAAGATTTATGATGCTCTGACACCGGAGCAGCAGGCGGTGGTCGATGAGGCAGGCCAGAAAGCGGTTGATTATGAGCGTTACATCAACCGTGCCGGTGATGAGGAAATCATGGACCGCTGGCAGAATGACAATGGAGTGACCATTACCAGATATGAGGATATGGATGTAGATTCCTTCAAAAATGCTGTTTCCGGCGTAGCTGAGTGGTATCAGAAAGAGCTGGAGAATCAGGGCTACAAGGATGCAGCAGACCTGATCGCAGTCTTTACCGAGAAATCGGACAGCAGCATCGGTGCAGATTCCGTAGAGGATCACAGTGATCTTGGATGGAAAGAGCAGACCTGGAACTTTACTTGTTCCACAACCGAGACCAGTACCTGGGCCGAGGGCGGCCGCAAATTCGGCGAGCTCGTTGAAAAAGCAACCGGCGGAAAGATCAAGGTCAACGTATACGCGGCAGACCAGCTGACCAACGGAAACCAGTCTGAGGGCATCCAGGCTTTGATCGATGGGGATCCGGTTCAGATCTCCATGCACAGCAACCTGATTTACTCTGCGTTTGACCCGCGCTTTAACGTGGTATCCCTTCCATATCTGTTTGATTCCGTTGAGGATGCAGACGCCATGCTGGACAGTGAGGCCGGTGAGATGTTAAAAGACATTTTAAGCGAGTATGGCCTGCACTGCATGGGCATCGCGGAGAATGGTTTTCGTGAACTGACTAACAGTGTCCGCGAGATCAAGTCAGTGGAGGATATGAAAAACCTGAAGATCCGTGTAGCGGGAAGCAACCTGCTTATGGAGTGCTATAAGCGCTGGGGCGCAGATGCCACCAATATGAACTGGTCCGAGACCTACACCGCACTGCAGCAGAAAACGGTGGAAGGCCAGGAGAATCCGCTTCCGGCCATCGATGCCGCAAGCGTACAGGAGGTACAGCCATACTGTTCTTTATGGAATGCAAACTATGACTGCCTGTTCTTCTGCATCAACCAGAAGATTTACGATGATCTGACACCGGAGCAGCAGGCGGTTATTGACGAGTGTGGTGCGCTGGCTACCCGCTACGAGCGTGAGATCAACCGTGCCGGTGACGAGGAGATCATGAAGCGCTGGACTGAAAAGAACGGCGTGACCATCACTTCTCACGAGGACCTGGATATTGATTCCTTCAAGACGGCCGTAGACGGAATTGATGACTGGTTTGTAAATGAGCTGAAGGCACAGAATTATGAGGATGCAGAGGCTCTGGTAGCAGCATTCCGGAAATAAAATTATGATAACAGAATGGAGCATAAAGAAAGCGGATGGCCGGGGAAAAATCCGAATTTCGGTCATCCGCTCCGCCAGAAAAAGCCTTGGCCTGGAAGTGCGGGATGCCAATACGGTTCTGGCCCGGATTCCGACCCGCGTTTCCGACCGGGAGCTGAAGGCCTTTGTGGAAAATCACCGAAGCTGGATCCTGGAGAAAACAGCGGTCATGGCAGAGCGTGAGGAGAACCGGAAGAGCACACCGGCACCACCGCCGGAGCTTTTAAGCAAAACGGACCGGATGAAAATCCAGTTAAAAATCGGAAAGCGGGTGCGGTACTACTGTGAGACAATGGGTGTGACAGTCGGTTATGTTACCGTAAAGAACCAGAAGACTCGCTGGGGCAGCTGCAGCGCGAAGGGGAATGTTAATTTCAATTACCAGCTGGCATTTCTGCCGGATGAGCTGCTGGACTATGTGGTGATACACGAACTGGCCCACAGGCGTCATATGGATCATTCCAGAGCATTCTGGGCGGAGGTGGAGAAGTATTGTCCGGATTACCTGGAGAGAAGAGAACAGCTGAAAGAGTATTCTTTGTAGGAGGGTGCTATGGCAGATGTAAGAAAACGCATTATTTTCCGTGGCCGCGTGCAGGGCGTGGGCTTCCGCTATACTGCAAAATACCTTGCACAGTCCCTGGGGCTGACCGGCTGGGTGCGCAATGAGTATGATGGAACCGTTCTTCTGGAAATCCAGGGAAGCGAGTATATGATCAATAAGCTGCTGATGGGATTAAACCATAACCAGTTCATTACCATCGAGTGGATGGATACAGAGGAGCTTCCTTTGGACAAAGAGGAAAAGAGCTTTTCTGTCCGGTAGAGCAATATTTTTATATAAAAAGAGGCGGCTGATGAAAATCAGCGGCCTCTTTTATGCTATGAGGATATATGCCTGTTCCAGAATTCTTCGGAGCATTTTTTGACCTGTGGACTCAGCAGGACCAGTGCGATTAGGTTCGGAATGGTGAGCAGGCCCAGGGCAATATCCTGAATGGTCCAGACGATGTCTATGGCGGTAATAGATCCGATCATGCAGAACAGCGGGAAAAAATATCTGAATTTTTCCGCGATCCGGTGACCGAACAGATAATTTAGGCCAACAAAACCGAAGTACCACTGACTCATCAGAGTGGTGGTGCAGAATAAAAGCAGGCTGATGATGACCAGATATTTCAGAGGATCCCACACTGTGGAAAAAGCGTGTATCATCAGAATGCTTCCGGGCAGACCGGAATCCAGAACGCCGGTTACGCCAAGTACCAGGCCGGAGATGGTGCAGATGACGAATGTGTCTAAAAATACTTCTGTCACGCCGGTGATGCCCTGTTCCACAGGATGCTGTACATTTGCCGCAGAATGGATGACTGGCGCGGATCCTTCGCCGGCTTCGTTGGAATAGAGACCACGCGCAATCCCTTTCTGCATTGCAATGATCATGCTTCCGGCTGTACCTGCGAGCACCGGGCGAAGTCCAAAGGCTCCGGTGACAATGTTAAGGATCACGTCAGGAAGACTTGTGATATGCAGCAGGATAATGACCAGCCCGCTGACTACATAGAGCAGTGCCATGGCTGGAACCAGCTTCTGTGTGATGCGCGCGAGGCGTTTCAGCCCTCCTGCGGAAATTGTAAAAATTAAAATGACCAGAATCACGCCGGTGATTCCTTCTGGAATATGCAAATGATTTTTCATGACGCTGCTGATGGTATTGGATTGGATAAAGTTTCCTCCGATAATCTGGATCACCATGAAAAATGCACACAGGGAAGCGAGAATGGGAGCATGGAGACCATCACGGATATAGTACATGGGGCCGCCGGAATAAGTGCCATCCTCATTTTTTACCCGGTAAAGAAGGCCGAGGATGATTTCTCCATATTTGGTTGCCATACCGACAAAAGCTGCAACCCACATCCAGAAAATAGCCCCGAGGCCTCCGGCGAGAACTGCGGTAGAGACTCCTACGATATTGCCGCTGCCGACACAGGAAGCTACGGCGGTGCACAGAGCCTGAAAGGATGAAATTGAGTTGGAATCGCTGGAAGCATGTCGTTTGGTTTTCCATGGCTCCAGAAGTGTTTTCCTGATGATATAAGGAAAATGACGTATCTGGACAAAACCGCTGAGAACGGTATACAATAGTCCGATTCCAAGGAGAACAAATAAGAGCCAGTTTCCCCAGATGATTTGATTTACTCTGTTTAATAGTGGTGTCAGAATCAGCATGCTCCATTCCCCTCTCTGTTGTTGTTACTGATTGCGGTATTCTTCACACAGCTTTCTGGTATAAGCCGCGCTCTGTTTAACGCCCTCCATCTGGAGCTTCAGGCATTCTTCCAGAAGCTCTTCCGAAATCTCCTGCGGATAGTAGTAATCTCCGGGTTTTACGGTCTCCGGATCAAAGAGAGGTGCTTCTACTTTGAAACAGCCTTCTCCTACGCGGAAAACGCCGCCAGTACCGGGACTGCGCTTAAACTGTGCGCAGTATGGATAACACATTTCCAGATTCAGGCGGGTGATGGAAGAGTGGTCCAGAATGATCTGAAGCAGATCCTTTAAATCCATATTTCCTTTGCCGACAGGAATTCCGCATACCACATATCCGTAAGGATCTTCCGGGCATGGAATTACGATATGATCCTTAAAATGAGTGGTAATGGTATACGGAGCCATTTTCATGGCTGCCTGAGCCGGATCCTCCCAGGCCATCATAGAGTTGCCGAAATCAAAATGCAGGCCGATCCAGGGAGTATCCAGTCTTTTCATAACGGCTGCAAGCTCGTCAGATGTCTCATATTCGTGGTTTTCCAGAGCCAGACGGATCCGGCGCTTTTTTAATTCCGGAATGATCTGACGCAGGGACATGGCTGCTTCATCGAAAACAGCAGGATCAAAATCGCCGCGTACTTTTGCCTGATCATATTTTCCTTCTCCGCCGGTAGCACGTGAGGCGAGTGGATTTAAGGTGATCGGAATGTAGGTGCGGATGATATCCGCACCTAGAGCTTCCGCGACATCAAGGACTTTCAGGAGATGTTCCTTCGTAATTCCTTTTGTGGCAAGCTCTGCGTACATATGATAGGATTCCAGAAGGTCCCGTACTCTTTTTAAGTGTGCGGGGTCATTGCTCATCAGAGTTCCCCATTCCGGGTCCAGATTATAATCTTTTAAAATGTTGATCATGACACCGTCAAAGCCCAGTTCATGAGCTTTTTCTATAAATCCGAAAATATCCATGCGTTTGTTCTGAAACCAGAGATGGAGACTTTCGGTATCAAGTCCGAGTTTTATCATATGAAAAATCCTCCTGTTATGATTTGTCTGTACTGGAAATCTGGTGTTTTTTGATGCGGTGGATCAGAAATGTGGAAACGAAAAGTCCGATCACGGCCCATCCGATCATGACGCTGAAAACAATGCGGAAACCGGTCATGCCCGGGTAGCGGTCAAGAAAGCTTCCGTACATAACATATGCAAATGCGTTCGGAAGGTAGATGACCAGGGAAGCGAGGCTCATGGCAGCACCGGTAATTTCTGCGGGTACTTTCACCTCATCCATCGGAGCGAAGAAGACTGCGCGCATGGTAAATACAATAGATCCAAAGCCCAGGGTGCAGGCTGCGCCAAGAATCCAGTTGCCGTTCTGGCCAAGCATTTCGTGAGGGACCATCAGGAACGCTGCCATTGCGACAGCACATACAAGAAAACCTACGCGGATGTGTTTTGCGGCAGATTTATGTACTTTATCAGACATAAAACCGCCGATCGGTCCGCCGACCATTTTCAGTCCATACTGATTGATGATGCCGTACATGCCGACTGCGGTAGCCGGCAGCATGTAGATCTGATTCAAAAATGGAATAAAGTAAGTCAGTCCGCAGTAAATGCAGTATACAACGAAACCGTTCAGAGCAACAGCCCAGATATCGATATTTTTCAATGCCTGGATCATACCGCCGAATGCAGCCTGGGCACGGTTCTGCTCCTTCCCGTTTTCGCCGGTGCGTTTTTCATCGTTGGGTACAAAAATGAGACAGAGAACTCCGGCACAAGCGGTAACTGCGGATAAGAAGAGAAGTCCTCCCCGTAATGCAGGAGCTCCTTCACCCATAGCCTTGAAAATAGCCAGTGCGCTTGAAGCAACAATGACATCAATAATGCCGCGCCCCATTTCCAGAAAGCCAAACATGCGTCCCTGTGTCTTTTCATCGCCAAGGAGACGGATTGCTTTTAATAGAACCGGCCAGTAGGTTACCTCGCCGAGAATGGCCATTGCGCCGAACGCGATCAGAAATCCCCAGTAACCAGGAAATGTAGAAAGATAAACGCCGATTGCGCCAAGACCGATCAGGGAGCCGCCGATCATATATTTTTTGCTGAACATATCGCAGATATAGATACCAAAGATCAGGCCAATGGTCTGCACAATTCCATAAGCGCTTAAAGCGCCGCCGATCTGGGTGTTCGTGAGTCCCATAAATTGCTGCATGGGAACATAGAACATGTCTTTCATAGAAGAAAGCTTAAACGCAATGCCTCCGGAAAGTGTCAGGATGCAGAAGACAAACCAGCGGTTTGGAACTGCTTTTACAGCTTTTTGTTTCATTTCATTACTCATAATCATTTTCTCCTTCTTGTAGACAGACTGCAGTTTGTGATTCGTTGCCAGGCATATCAGAAATGCGTTTGAGACGTATTTCTTGGATTCGGTCTTTAGTATATCTGTATTTGGTTGCGAAATCAATACAAAACGCAATAAAACACATAAAATCAACGAAATATCCAAAAATATAAGTTGCGTTTTGTTGGATTTCACGGTGAAAAGAAGGGAAAATACTGATATAATTGGGAATGTAAATAGATGCTAGGATATAGCACAGAAATACGTTATAATGAAATACGGACATGATCCGGCAGGTATGCGCATGAACGGCGCAGACTGTGCGGATATGGGGCGGAATGCAAAACAGGAGGAAATAGTTATGCTGGCACAGCAGCGTTATAAAACAATTTTAGATTTACTGGAGGAACATGGTATTGTACATAGTGCAGACCTGGTGCGGGAGATGAAAGTATCGTCTGAAACGGTCCGGAAAGATCTGGATGCACTGGAACAATCGGGAAAATTAAAACGGGTGCATGGCGGAGCCGTACCGATAAGCCGGATGCCGGCACAGAACGGACAGTATATATCACTGAAAACCAGAAATTCCAGCTGTATGGAAGAAAAAGCAGCCATAGCTGCGTATGCGGCGGGACTGGTCCGGGAATACCAGGCTGTGGGTCTGGACTACGGAAGTACAAGCATGATCATGGCGAAGGAGCTGGTGCGCAGGTTTGAGCATCTTACGGTGGTGACAAATTCCATCCAGAATGCGCTGGTTTTATCGGAGCGACCGGAGTTTACCGTTATTCTGATTGGGGGAATACTGGATAAAAAGGAATTATCTCTTGGAAATGATTTTTCCCAGATGCTTGAGAGTCTTCATCTGGATATTTTGTTTATGTCAGTCAGCGGTGTCCATCCGTCTGTCGGACTGACGGATCAGGGACCGAGTGAAGCAAGGGTACAAAAGCAGATGTGTCAGATCGCGGACCGGACGGTAGTCCTGGCAGACTCCAGCAAGTTTGGAAGAGCAAGTCTGGTAAAGCTGTGTGCATTGTGTGATGTGGATCAGATTATCACGGATGGAGGACTTGATACAGACATGGAGCAGAAGATAAAGGATACCGGCGTTGCGTTGCATGTAGTCCGGAACGGAGAAAGATAAGACAGATTCAGGGATCTGTCAGTGTTCCATGGAGTTCAAAAACTGAAGAAGTGCGTTTCGCTGCTCCGGGCTCATCTGGTAGATCCGGGCCAGCAGCGGATCCTGGCAGAAACGGGATTCCAGTTTGTCATCGAAAAAATCCCGGAGAGACAGATCCAGGGCATCGCATATATAAGAAAGAACCTCGACTGTGGGGTTCTTTTTTCCCAGCTCCACGTCCCGAAGGTAGCTCTGGGAGATACCGGCAAGGGTTGCAAGCCGGTTGACGCTGTACTGTTTTGCATTTCTGAAATAGCTGATTCTTGTTCCGATGTCCATGATGTTACTCCCTTTAGATATAGAGATAGGATAACAAATTTATTCTGAAAAAATTACATCTATAAAGATTGCTGATTATATCTATAGATGTTATAATGGGCTTAATTACAGGATAAAAACAAAAAACGTTATTTTTACTGGTATTAAAACACAGGGAGTTAAGAAATGAATCACGAAAATCAGGCGGATCAGTCTGCGCTTTTGCAGGCGGCCTGCACAAAAAGCAAATGTATAGAATTACTGGCACTGGCTGCGGATTACCGGGAAGCATTGCCGCAGGTGCTGGAGCTGCTGCGGCAGTATTATGCGGCAGAAAAGGTCTGCTTTTATGAGTGCGGTGAGCCGGATACGGACGGACGGCAGGAAGCAGGCAGTTTCTCTGCTCCTGTTATTTTTGAAGAGAATCTGTACGGAAAATTGCAGGTGGAGCATTCCGGCGCGTTGGATCCGGACCGGGAGCTTTTTTCAGTGATTGCCCGTGTTCTTGCTTCGGAAATCAGGAAAAAGAAACTTCAGGAGTATTTGCTTCGTTTAAGCTATCAGGATCAGCTGACCGGGATCCAAAACAACACCTCTTACATCCGCATGCTGAATCAGCTTCTTGAGCATCCGGTGCCGGTTGGAGTTGCATTTGCCGATTTGAACGGGCTGAAATACTTAAACGATACCTACGGCCATGAATACGGCGATCAGGCACTCCGGCATCTGGCAGAGGTGAGCATGGAGTATTTCGCAAAAGACCAGCTTTACCGGATTAGCGGAGATGAATTTGTCATAATCTGTCCTAAAGTGCAGGAAGAGGTCTTTATCAGACAGGCTCAGCTTCTGAAGGAACGTCTGAAACAGGAGGAACAGGGGCTGGCTGCCTTTGGGTATCTGTGGAATGACGGAACCACCGCTGCAGACAGGCTGCTTCACGGTGCAGAACGCCTGATGTATCAGGAAAAGCAGCAGCATTACCGGGACAGTACACGCAGAGTGCAGGAATGTCCGGGTTATGCACAAGCTCTGTATAAACGATACAGACAGCAAGGAAAAAGTGAAATAAAATAAACAATTTAAACTTTATATTCAGAATATACAAGAAAAAAGTAAAAATAATTAGAAATAACGCTTGACAAATTGTATTTAATATTGTACAATGAAGACAACAAAAACAAAGAAGCAACGAAAAGAAAAGCTTCAGAAAACGGAGGACGGTCCAATGGGTTACTAAATCTTACCACAAAAAAATCTCTTAACGAGTTTACATAGATGTAATCGAAGGAGGGAGATTCCAATGAAAGGCAGAGGCCCATAGCACTTTGAAAAAAGAATATAAAGAAAGAGAGGTTATTAAGTGAAACTTCGGGATATTTGTTAAAAGAGCTATCTGATGACGAGAAAGTCAGATAGCTCTTATTTTGTTTTATAAGAAACCACAGATTTTACAGATGATTCCGCCGAAGAAAATCAAGAATATAGCCCGTGCATTGCTGCTCCCGCAAAAACAGGACCTTGTGCGTGCCTCCTTCAATGAGTCTGAGCTGGCTGTTTGGAATCTGCTCTGCCATCCAGCGGGTGTGGGAGGTCTTTATGAGATCCCGGGTTCCGGCAAGGATCAGGACCGGTGCCTGGATATGCTGCAGGCGTCTGGCCGAAAGATGCGGGGAGTCCGTTAAGAGGGTGTTGAGCTGCAGGCGTTTCGTCAGCTGCAGGCGCAGGGAGCTGTCCGGCAGCCTGTTTTTCAGGAATGAAAGGGCACATCCGGTGAACTGTGCGGCAAGTCGTACCGGAAACCGTAAGCCGTAGGAAAGAGCGTTTCCACTGGCGGAAATGACAGCCAGGGTGCGCTCTGGAAAGCAGCAGGCAAACTCCAGCGCAATGTTGGCCCCGTCACTGAAACCCAGAAGGATGGCCTTAGCGATGCCAAGGTGGTCAAGCAGGGCGGCAGCGTCACAGGCCATGTCGTGGATCGTGAAAGATTGCCGGGCTGTCATGGAACGTCCGTGCCCGCGGCTGTCCATCAGGATCACCTGATAGCTTTTCTGCAGATTCCGCTTATAGGAGTGGAATACATGATGGGACTGGCTGTTTCCATGGAGCATCAGGACCGGTGTTCCGTGGCCGACAACCTCATAGTAGAGATGTGCCTCGGAAGTATCAAGATATGTGCTTTTCATGATGTATTTTTCCCTTCAGGAAAGACTGAACGCCCTCGCGGATCCCGTCCGGGTTCTGGATCTTTACCACTGCGTAAAACATATCCGGAGTCGGATGCTTCGGAAGGTAAACATAGTAAGCAGGAAGCCATTGTGTCGGACTGTATTTTTCCTTGGCGCGGTACAGATCCTTAAAGCCATAGCAGTCGTTCAGGTTGTTGTATACAAATCGCAGTAGTCGTTCCACAAGACTGGCTTTTTCATCATCCAGACCGGCCAGAGGTGCTACGCCAAGGCTTCCATAGTGGACGCCCTCCGAGCGGAAGGTCTGAAAGGCTTCGTAAATGATGGTTTCCATGACACCGCCTGGAGCATTGCTGCCGTGGCGGGTAACATCGGCCATGTAGCCGTCTTTTCCGAGAAACGGAACAAAAGCGATGAAGGCCACGATGGTTCCTTCGGCATTCTTTGCATAGAAATAGCGTTTGTCCATCGGGTTTTCCAGTCCGGCTTTGCCCATCGTGAAGGCCAGCAGGGAGCTTTTTTTCTGACCGAGCCATTCATTTGTGACACGGTCAAAGGCAGACTCGATGTCCGGGTCACGCTGCAGGAGCGGTTTGTATTCGGCAATGGTCACACCGGCTTTTTTGGCATGGTTGATGTTCATGCGCATCTTGGCACCTTTTTTGCCGCTGATTTCATAATCCGCCAGGGAGAAACGCGCTTCCTCGCCGCATTTGACATAGCCGAAGCCCTGGCGTCTGTATTCTTCCAGAAAGTGGTCTGTCACGCTTAAGAAAAAGACTTTGTGGGCGCTTCGGACGCAGAAATCTTTAAATTCAGAAAGCAGAGCAGGAAAGTCTGCATCTGCGCAGACCGGATCGCCGTTGACGATGATGGTATCACCTGCCACGCCGTAAGGGATCACTCCGTCTACATTCCGTCCGAAGTAGAGCTGCTTATCCTCTTCGAGCGCCAGGTAGGAGCAGCAGTTCTGGCTGTACAGGTTTAAAAGGGTACGTGCATGCTGCAGGTCGGATTCCCGGCGGGAGGAAGGTGCCAGCCACGGGCGGACCGCATATAGCAGAGCAGCCAGGATACAGCCCCAGCTGAACCAGAACATCATAAGCTCCAGCATATGCGCACCGTGGGAGACCGGGATGGAGCTTCCGCTTCCGAACAGGATGTCAAGGCTTTCTTTAAAGCTGTTAAGCAGAGTATGGCGCCCACTGCCGAGAACAGGCGTTAAATAGTGGTAGCTGATCACGGCGTTTGCGGTCACTCCGAGAAAGCTGGGCAGCAGGAGAAGCAGGCCGCGTTTGCGGTCTTTTTTTGATGCCGGGCAGCAGAAGTCAGAGCGGAAACCGAAGAAAATGGCAAAAAAGACAACATCGGAGATCATGCATGCGGCGTGGAAAACGTCCGGCAGATGAGGAATACAGCTGATAAAATCAAGAAAAAGCAGCATCAGGGTGATGGTCAGGGCTGCGTGCTTCCGTTTTCGAAGCTGTGAGCAGAGACAGAGTAGAACAACGGCAGAGGCACGCTGGACCATCCAGTCCATTTCGGTGGAAATCAGCAGGGCGGCTTCTGCGGGAAGCCGGTGCAGAAAACTGAGGGCGAATATGCCGAGGGACAAACAAAATAAGATCAGGATGCAGATGTTTTCCACCCGGGTGCGAAAAGTCTGTGTCATGGAAATCCTTCCTTTCATAACAGCGGTTTGCTGTGTGTCAGATATTCTTCGGTGGTCATGAGCTCGGTGTGGAGCGGAGCAAAATAGGAAACGATCTTTTCTGTTTCCGTTCGGGAAGCTTCGCTGAGTCCTGCCACGGCATCGGTCAGGTAAATGACCTTACAGCCAGCGTCAATGGCGGACAGTACGGTAGAGAGCACGCAACATTCTGCCACGACACCGGAAATCACAAGACGGCGGGCTTTTTTGGCGGCTTTCACAACCTCAGGAACAGCGAACGAGGAATAGACGCTTTTTGTGTATACCGGGTGTTTTTTTACCCAGGGCAGAAATTCCGGCATCATTTCATTAAGCCATGCATCAGCGTTGACAGCCGCGTTCATTTCATTATATTCCTTCCAGACACCTTCCGGGTGTTCTGCGGCCAGATACCGGGTGAAGATGACCTGCTCCGGCATCCGGCTGTTTAACAGACGGAGAATGGAGGCAGAGGCTGCTTCTACGCCTTCGCAGGCCCATTCCTGTCCTTTTGTATAAACGTTCTGCATATCGATGACCAGAAGCAGGTCAGCTGAATTGTTTTGTTCCATTCTAAACTCCTCCTTTTTTAGTCTCAGTATAGTTTTCTGCGCAGGATATTACAAGCAGAATGATGCGTTAATTTATTAACAAACTGGTGCCGGATTCCTGCATTTCATTGACTTTACGTAAGGATAATGTTATCTTTATCGTAAATTGCTGTTAAATTCGCAAATTTGTGTACATTTATTTACCTGAATTGCAGCAAAAATCTGGTGGCGGATGTACAGGGTATGAAACGTCATACGATTGGGAAGGAGGTTGTAACGTTGGGAGAAAGTAAAATGCCGCATATCCGGCTTCCGGAAAATCTTGGGATCCGTTATGCGGTGCTGCCGGGAGATCCGGCCCGGGCAGAGCGGGCAGCAGGCTATTTGAAAGATGCAAAGCTGTTAGCCTTCAACCGGGAATATAAAAGCTACAGTGGTCTCTGGAACGGTGTGCCGGTTCTGGTCATGTCCACCGGAATGGGTGGTCCGTCCATGGCAATTGCGGTGGAAGAACTGCGAAAGACCGGTGTAGAAGCAGCTGTGCGGATCGGAAGCTGCGGCGCGCTGCAGCCGAAGGCCGGAGTCGGAGACCTGGTCATGGTAGAAGCAGCTGTGCGGGATGAGGGGACTTCTCTTGGCTATGCGCCGCTCAGCTATCCGGCTATTGCAGATCACAGGCTGCTTACTGCCTGCGAGGAGAGCGCAAGGGAGGCTGGTTACCGGTTCCATACCGGCATTGCAAGAAGCCATGACTGTCTGTATCGGGATGACAATCCATCGATCTATGCGGACTGGGCAAAAAAAGGCGTGCTGGCGTCTGACATGGAAACTGCGGCCCTATTTGTGGTTGGGAGGATCCGTGGCATGAAGACGGCATCCATCTTAAATGTGGTGGCGGCCTGCAAGAGCAATGTAGCTGAGAACATCGGACGTTATGCAGACGGTGAGGCCCTGACGGCTCAGGGCGAGGAGCATGAGATCCTGACAGCGTTTGAGGCACTGATGAAGCTGGAAAACAAAACAATTTAAAGGGAAAGGGTGTGTGAGTTATGAATAACTTATTTAAAACCAAATTTGACGCGGCGGTGATCGTGCTGATCCCGGCCTGCATCGGCATCAACTATCTTGGAAAGCTGTTTGCCAGCGTGTTAAAGCTTCCACTGTGGCTGGATTCCATCGGAACCTGTATCGGCGGATGCCTTGGCGGCCCGATCATCGGAGCAATCTGTGGAGCGGCTAACAACCTGATCTACGGATTTTCCGCAGGCGATAACATTACATTAATTTATGCGCTGACCAGCCTTGGAATTGGTGCGGCAGTAGGAATCATGGCACGTCTGGGCTTTATGAAGACCTTCCCGAAGGCTATCATCACTGCCTGCGTGGCAGGCCTTGCGGCTGTGGTTATTTCCACTCCGTTAAACGTTCTGTTCTGGGGCGGCACTACCGGTAATGTATGGGGCGATGCGGTATTCGCAGCAACCCAGGCAGCCAATATGCCGGTATTCCTGGGCTCCCTGCTGGATGAGGTTGTCGTGGATGTACCGGACAAGCTGATCACGCTGATCGTGGTATTCTTTATCTTAAAGGGTCTTCCGAATAAGCTGACCACACTGTACGAGGCAAATTCCGAGATCGAGACTCTGGACTAATCAAGAAAAGGAAATGTAACAGAATATGAAAAGTATCAGTCTTTTTGTAGATAACGGGACTTACCTGACCAGGGTACACCCCTTCACCAAATTGATGTACATAGCCGCCGCCATCAGCATTCCGCTGATTTCCGGCCGGCTGTGGATGTTCGGCGTGTTTATCGCGGTCAGTCTTCTTGTGCTGGCCAGCGGCAAAATCTTAAAAAAGACCGTTCCGCTGATCGCGTTTTCCTTTACGATCCTGCTCACTATTTTCCTGATCCACGGATTGTTCAATCAGAAAAATGCGAATGTGCTGTTTCAGATCGGCGGGCTGAAGTTTTACCGGGAGGGCATAGTTTATGCCCTCCATATTGGTCTTAATATCTTAAACATGCTGCTGTCCTTTGCGGTATTTGTGCTTTCCACGAAGCCCTCCGAGTTTGTAGATGAGCTGGAAAAACGGGGCTTTTCTCCGCGGTTCGGCTATATTGTAACTTCTGTATTCCAGATCATCCCGCAAATGATTGGAACCATGAACACCATTATGGATGCGCAGCGCAGCCGAGGACTTGAAACAGAAGGAAACTTAAGGACCCGGGCGATGGCATTTCTGCCTCTGATCTCCCCGGTGGTCATGAGCTCCCTGATCAATACCAGAGAACGGGCCATTGCCCTGGAGGTGCGCGGGTTTGGCGCAGGAAAGAAGAAAACCTGGCTGACAGAGAGAACGCGCCACAAAGGAGACCGTGAGGCTACCATCCTTTTCGGTCTCTGTATTCTGGCAGCCGTGGTATGGAGGATTGTAGAATGTCTGTAATAACCGTTGAAAATTTACGTTACCGTTATCCTCATGCGAAGGAACTGGCGCTGGATGGACTGGACTTTTCGGTGGAAAAGGGAGAGTTTATCGGCATCATCGGGGAAAACGGGGCCGGAAAGAGCACGTTAAGCCAGGCTCTTATGGGACTGGTGCCGCAGTTTTATAAGGGAGCTTACGGCGGAACGGTCATGGTAGATGGCATTGAGGCAGGCAGGACTCCGGTGGCACAGCTCTGCGGTCATGTGGGACTGGTGTTCCAGAATCCCTTTAACCAGCTTTCCGGCGCGAAGGATAATGTATATGAGGAAGTGGCCTTTGGCATGCAGAATCTGGGCGTGCCTGCAGAAAAGATGAAAAACAGGGTGGAGGAAGCCTTAAAGCTTCTGGATATCTGGCAGTACCGGGACCGCAATCCCTTTGATCTGTCCGGCGGCCAGATGCAGCGCGTGGCGATCGCCAGTGTGTTGGTCATGCGCCCGGATGTGATGATCCTGGATGAGCCGACCTCCCAGCTGGATCCGGAGGGAAGCGATGAGGTCTTTAAGGCTGTGGAAACCCTGACCGGCTCCGGCATCACCATTCTGATGATCGAGCAGAAGATTGAGAAGCTGGCAGCCTACTGTGACCGCATTCTGCTTCTGCACAAAGGAAAACAGATCGCGTTCGATACGCCGCAGAAGGTATTTTCCATGCCGGACTTAAACAATTATGGAATTCAGGCACCGGCCTTCACCCGTATCTGCAAGGCAGAGGGCGTGACACTGGCGGACGGAACCTATCCGGTAACTGTGGAAGAGGCGGCCGGAGTGCTGAGGGAGAAACGGCTGGGGGTACCCGCGTGTGCAGATGGCGGGGAACGCGCGCAGAAAGTGACAGGAACGGAATTGGCGCAGGCTGGGGGACCGGCCGAGTCAGCCGGTTCCAGTGATGAGCAGTTTTGCATTAAAAATCTGGATTTCTCCTACCTGGCAGATGTTCCGGTATTAAAAAATCTGAACATGAAGCTGGACAAACGCCCGACTGCCATCATCGGCCAGAACGGCGCGGGAAAAACCACGCTGGTCAAGCTTTTAAAGGGTCTTTTAAAACCGGTCTCCGGTTCCATTTGTTTTCATGGCGAGGACATCTCCGGCAAGACGGTAGCCATGCTGGCCGGAAATGTGGGCTATGTATTCCAGAACCCGGATGATCAGATCTTCAAGTATAACGTTATGGATGAGATCCTGTTCGGGCCGTTAAACATCGGTATGGATGCGGAGCGCGCAAAGAAAGAAGCAGAGCGTGCTCTGAAGCTGACCGGACTGACCGGGAAAGAGAAAGAAAATCCCTACGACCTGGAGCTTTATGAGCGGAAGATGACTGCCATTGCCAGTGTGCTGGCCATGGACACCGATGTACTGATCCTGGATGAGCCGACCATCGCCCAGGACTGGAAGGGACGACAGATTATCGGAGGAATCATCCGCAGTCTCTCGGAGTGCGGCAAGCTGGTTATTGCCATTCTCCACGATATGGATTTTGTGGCAGAGAACTTTGAGCGTGTCATCATCATGGCTCACGGCCAGGTGCTGGCAGACGGAACCGCAAAGGGAGTGTTCGCGCAGGAAGAAGCCCTGAAGAAGGCCCGTCTGCAGAAGCCCTATGTGATGCAGCTTTGTGAGGCACTGGGATATGAAAAGAGCTATCTGACGGTGGAGGAGCTTCTGAAGGATCAGGTGTCTTAATGCGCATCACTTGAGATGTGAAGAAAAAACTGTTTTATTTTGCAAAACCCCTGCTTGAAGCAGGGGTTTCGTTATGCTATAATTGCCAGATGGCGCTTAAAAACTTAATTTAATTAACTGGAGGACTTTATGAGCAAAAATCATAAAAAACGAAGCAGCTTTTCCGGCAAGCTCGGGTTCGTGCTTTCCGCGGCAGGTGCTTCGGTAGGACTGGGAAATATCTGGCGTTTCCCGTATCTGGCAGCAAAATACGGCGGCGGAATTTTTCTGCTGATCTACATTCTTCTTGCTTTGACATTCGGCTACACCATGATCGTAGCGGAGACATCCATCGGCCGCATGACGAAAAAAAGCCCGGTAGGAGCTTATCATACCTTTGGAAAATCTGGCTGGTTTTCCTTTGGAGGCTGGATCAACGCAGTGATCCCGATCCTCATCGTGCCGTATTACTCCGTGATCGGTGGCTGGGTGATCCGGTATCTGTTTGGATACCTGACCGGACACGGCGCACAGCTTGCAGAGGACGGCAACTTTTCCGCCTTTATTTCCAACGGAGCAGCAACAGAAATCTGCTTTATTGCATTTGCCTTCTTTACTCTGTTTATCATTTATGCAGGTGTGAGAAACGGCATCGAGCGTGTATCTAAATTTATGATGCCGATCCTGATCGTGCTGTCTGTCATCATTGCAGGCTATTCCATGACCAGACCGGGAGCCGGGGCCGGAATCCGCTATTTCCTGGTTCCGAACATGGAGAACTTTTCCTGGATGACGGTGGTGGCAGCCATGGGACAGATGTTCTACTCCCTGTCCATTGCCATGGGTATCCTGATCACCTTTGGTTCTTATATGAAGAAGGACGTATCCATTGAGGCATCCACCGGAAACGTGGAGATCTTTGATACAGCTATCGCCATCATGGCAGGCCTGATGATCATTCCGGCAGTCTTTGCATTTACCGGCGGAGATCCGGATACTCTGCAGGCAGGACCGGCACTGATGTTCATTACCATTCCGAAGGTATTCGCAAGCATGGGTTTTGGAACCATTGCCGGAATCATGTTTTTCCTGTTAGTGCTGTTTGCGGCGATTACAAGCTCCATTGCCCTGACCGAGAGCGCAGTTTCCACGTTCGAGGATGAACTTGGCTGGAGCCGTAAAAAAGCAACCGTCATGATCGGCGGCATCATGCTGGTGCTGGGAAGCCTTTCCTGCCTGGGCTATGGTCCGTTAGCCAATGTTACCATCATCGGAATGCAGTTTCTGGATTTCTTCGATTTCCTGACAAACTCCGTCATGATGCCTATCGCGGCCATTGCCACCTGTCTTCTGGTATCCAGAGTCATAGGCATGAAACGGATTGAGGAAGAGGTGCTTCACGGGGAAGGCAAGTTCCACAGAAAGAGAATCTTCCAGATCATGGTCCAGTACCTGTGCCCGGTATTTGCAGTCATTATTCTGATCAGTTCCGTGGCGAACGCGTTTGGATGGATTTCCATGTAGAGATATAGCAGTATGAGAGAGAATCCTCGCCTGTTGCAGGCGGGGATTTTTCGCTTTCTTTAGGAAGCGTAAAGAGTTTTTGACCGTATATAAAGAAACTGTTAGCACCTTATACAGAACCCGTTAAGGGTGAGGCGAAACACTTCCTTTCTGTTGGTACCTTGTATAAAATACGAGAGGAAATATTTTTGTTACAGCCCATGCGCTGCACAAACCATATTTCCTGTAATTTATGAGCAGGACAAACAGAAAGGGGAAGGAAACATGCTGACAGTATTGATTTTAATAGTGTATGCGATTATCGGAGGAGTATCTACCCTGGCTATGGTCATCGGAATCCCGGCCGTGCTGGGATGGAAGATTTACCGGAAGGTAAAGTATCAGATCCCGTTGATGAAATAGATGGAATGAACTGTGTGTGGAGAAAAGAGCTGGCTGAATGAGGCCGGCTCTTTTGATTAACACATTTTATTGATGAAAAGATTGACATTGTATACTAAAAAGAATAATATAAAGACGGAAGGTGGTGATTAATATGGCAACAACGCCAACACAGATTCGTATTGATGCAGATATTAAGAAGCAGGCAATGGATTTATTTAGCAGCCTTGGCCTTGATATGTCAAGTGCGGTAAATCTTTTCCTTCATCAGTGTGTTCTTCGTGGAGGTCTTCCATTTAGTGTAGAGATGCCGCGGTTTAGCCAGAGTACATTAGATGCTATGGATGAGGCAAGAAGAATATCACGAGATCCGAATATTAAGGGATATACCAGTATGGATGAACTGAAAAAAGCACTGGAGGAGTAGATGTACGAAGTAAGATTCACTACTGCTTATAAGAAAAGCTATAAGCTTATGAAAAAAAGAGGACTGGATTTATCTCTTCTGGATGAGGTTGTGGATACTTTGAGTCAGGGTAAAACATTAGAAGAAAAGTACCGTGACCATGGACTAAGTGGTAAGTTTCAGGGATTTCGAGAGTGCCATGTAAAACCGGACTGGTTGTTGGTATATTTGATCGAAAATGAAATTTTGACTTTGACATTAGTGGATACAGGTTCACATGCAGATATTTTCAGGATGTAAATGGAAAGGCAGGACTCAAACGGGTTCTGCTTTTTTGTGCAGAATGAAACAATAAGGAAAAAAGTTTTTAAGATTGATTTAAAAAACTTGTTGAAAATGAAAAGTTTCTAAAATGGATTTCAAAAACTTTTTGTTGGTATTTATTACTTACGCTAGAGAAAAGTAGTAGCGGCAATTAAGAACTCCGTTTATAATGGAAGCAGTTATGAACTTAAGCATTGGAGGACACTAACGTGAACAAACAGCAGCTTGCGGCGAAAATATGGGAGTCTGCAAATAAAATGCGATCCAAAATCGAAGCGAACGAATATAAAGACTACATTTTAGGTTTTATTTTCTATAAATACCTTTCCGATAAGCAGGAACAGTGGCTTTTAAAACGCGACTATGCGCCGGAAGATATTGTGGAATATGTGAATGAAGATGACCCGGAGATCGTGGAAGCATCACAGCAGAGTCTGGGCTATTTTATTGCCTACAAGGATATGTTTTCTACCTGGATTCACATGGGCTCTGATTTCAGCGTGGACAATGTTCGTACGGCTTTGTCTTCCTTTACCAGACTGATTTCTCCATCCCACAAAAAGGTATTTGATGGGATTTTTAACACGCTGGAAGCAGGATGAATATGAATCTATTTATAATTCCACGGTCAATGGAATTTTGGAGCGATACTGCAAAAAACTGCAGATATCCACCATTTCAGTTCATGGACTGCGCCATACGCATGCTTCAATTCTTCTTTTTGCGGGCGTATCCATTGGAAGTGTAGCCAGAAGACTCGGACACGCAAGCATGACCACAACACAGAAAACGTATCTGCATATCATTCAGGAACTGGAAAATCAGGATATTGATCTGGTCATGAGATCACTGGCTAATCTGACCTGATTGTGTGTGATTTGGAAATTGTACGGAAATATATAAATTAGAATAAGTGCACTGGTGAAGGGCTGTTGTCAAGCATTTATTATGGTCAGAATGAGCTTAATGACCCCAATGATGAGCTTAATGACCTCAATAATGAGCTCAATGACCCCAATAATGAGCTCAATGACCTCAATAGAATATGCAATGACCTTAATAGTGCCGGAAAGTGCCGATAAAGTACCGGAATCTATGGAAAGAATGGAGATAAAATTTATGATACAACCAATCATGCGTGACATCGCATTTCTAAAACAAAAATCTCTCCTCGCAACCCAGGCAGACCGCCAGGTTGCCCTTGACCTCTTGGACTCCTTAAAAGCTCATGAGTCTGAGTGCGTTGGTATGGCGGCGAATATGATCGGGGTGCGGAAGAACATTATCGCTGTGAATATGGGATTTATGAATGTGGCGATGTTTAATCCGGTTATTGTGAAAAAGTCAGGCGCTTTTGAGACAGAGGAGGGCTGTCTCTCCCTGATCGGAGTCCGGAAAACAACCCGTTATGAGGAGATTGAGGTGGAGTACGAGGATATGAACTTCAAGAAGCAGCATCAGAAGTTCAGCGGCTGGACAGCCCAGATCATTCAGCATGAGTGCGATCATCTGGAGGGAATTATTATCTAATAGGGAGAGACAAAGCTATGCATACATCAGAGAATAAAACAAAAGATGACGGTCTGATCGGCAATGAACAAATCGAGGAGGCCATCGCTGCTTTGCAGAAGAAGCCCAGTGAGGAACTACTGGCTCATGCGCTGACGGTAGTCCGCAGCCGGATGCGGGAAAAGGGTCAGGTCATCCTTGCGGTGGACATGCCGCAGGAACAGACTGCAAATCCGACAGCTCCGATGCAGATCCAGGCAGTGAAAACCGGGGACGGAAGGGCCTGGTGGGTAGCGTTCACCAGCTTTGACGAGGAGCTGAGAGGCGGGGATCAGGTGAAATCTACGTTTTTGGCAGATCTGGAGCAGATGTTCAGGACTGCACTGACAGTACCGGAAATTGGGGGCGTGATTTTAAATCCGTGGAACCGGACCATGATGCTGGATAAGAGCCTGATCCGGATCGTGCTGGGAGAGTCCTGATATTAGAAAAACAGAATGTCTGTTCGATATTTGTCTTGCATCCCCACAGTCCGTATGTTAGAATGAGAAAAGGTAACTATTCAGTAGGTCTGCGCATTTACTGCGTTGACCGTAAGAAAACATAGGATGGCAGGCAAAAATCCCATTGCCGCAGGCAATTTTCATGGATTTTTGCTCGTGACTGTGAAGATACTGAACAGTTACGAATAAATGAAGCATGGCTGCATATTGGTTGAGCCATTTTATTGCAGCTCATCTTGTCATATTTTTGTCAGTCCAGACAATTTTATAGTGTAAGAATATCATTTATTATGTAAATAATCAACAAAAATATATTTTTAATTTTAAACCAATGCTTGATTTTTGTGGATTTTTTTTCATCTTCATGTTAATATATTATATACATTTTACAAACACATTTAGGAGGAGGGTTTACATGGCTTGTAAAAAAGAGACGGTTCCGTTCAGCGGAACACCGGAGCAGGAGGCTGCTTTAAAAAAGGTGATCGCTGAACTTAAGGACACCCAGGGCGCACTCATGCCGATTATGCAGCAGGCTCAGGATATTTACGGCTACCTGCCGATCGAAGTCCAGACTATGATTTCCGATGAAACCGGAATCCCGTTAGAAAAGATCTACGGCGTTTCCACATTCTATTCCCAGTTCGCACTGCAGCCAAAGGGCAAATATCAGATTTCCGTATGCCTTGGCACTGCCTGCTACGTAAAAGGCTCCGGCGCCATTTTTTCAAAACTGGAAGAGCTTCTTGGCATCACCAACGGAGAGTGCACTCCGGACGGGCGTTTTTCGCTGGATTCGTGCCGCTGTGTCGGCGCCTGCGGACTGGCTCCCGTCATGATGATCAACGACGAAGTTTACGGACGTCTCACCCCGGACGACATTCCCGGCATCCTTGCCAAATATCAATAGCCTATGATGCCGGAAATTTCCTTAAACATCCTTGACGTAGCAGAAAATTCCACCCGCGCCGGCGCATCCCTGGTACAGATTACCGTAGATGTACAGCCGGAAGCGGACAAACTCACCGTCATCATCGCGGATGATGGCTGCGGCATGACACCAGAGCAGATCAGACAGGTTACCGATCCGTTCTACACCAGCCGTACCACCAGGAAGGTAGGCCTGGGCGTTCCGTTTTTCAAATTTGCCGCCGAAAGTACAGGAGGAAGCTTCTCCATCGGATCAGAGCCCGGAAGAGGAACCATGGTCACTGCGGTCTTCACCTTAAATCACATAGACCGGATGCCTCTCGGTGACATGACTGCCACCATCCACGCCCTGATCCAGGGCCACCCGGCAACCGATTTTCTCTATGTTTACCGCTGCGGCAAAAAGGAATTTTCCCTGGATACCCGCGAGATGCGTGCCATCCTTGGAGACGTTCCCCTTACCGCACCTGAAATTTCCAGCTACCTCAAAGACTATCTGACTGAAAACAAACTTGAAACCGACGGAGGGTCGGTTTATTAAGGAGGACCAACCGAACATGAAAAGCCTTGAAGAATTAAGAGCAATCCGCGAGAGGATGCAGAGTCAGGTCAGCATGCGTGCGGAAGACCACACTCATACCCGCGTTGTAGTCGGCATGGCTACCTGCGGCATCGCAAGCGGTGCCAGACCGGTCTTAAATGCCCTTTCCACTCTGGTTCAGGAAAAGGGCCTGACCGATAAAATTTCCGTTACCCAGACCGGCTGTATCGGTCTTTGCCAGTACGAGCCTATCGTAGAAGTCATGGAGCCGGGCAAACCGAAGGTTACTTATATCAAAATGAATGCGGACAAGGCTGCCGAGGTGGTAGAGCGCCATCTGATCGGCGGACACATTGTCGAAGAATATACCTTAAATTCTGCAGATCTGAAATAAGGAGGACAACAGATGTATCGTTCACATGTATTGGTTTGCGGTGGAACAGGCTGTACCTCCTCCGGAAGCCAGCAGATTATGGAAACATTAAAAGAAGAGATCAAAAAGGCCGGGCTGGAGAAGGAAGTCTCCGTAGTCCAGACCGGATGTCACGGTCTCTGCGCCCTGGGCCCGATCATGATCGTCTACCCGGACGCCAGCTTCTACTCCATGGTCAAGGTAGAAGACATTCCTGAGATTGTTCAGGAGCACTTATTAAAGGGACGTGTCGTTACCCGTCTCCTCTACCAGGAGACTGTTACCCCGGCCGGTGTCAAGGCCCTGATCGACACAGATTTCTACAAGAAGCAGCACCGTATTGCCCTGCGCAACTGCGGCATCATCAACCCGGAAGTCATTGAAGAGTACATCGGAACCGGCGGCTATCAGGCCCTAGGCAAGGTCCTTACCGAGATGACTCCGGACGATGTCATCCAGTGCCTGATCGACTCCGGCCTGCGCGGACGCGGCGGCGGCGGATTCCCAACCGGTCTCAAATGGAAACTGGCCAAGCAGAATGAAGCTGACCAGAAATACGTCTGCTGTAACGCAGATGAGGGTGACCCGGGCGCATTCATGGATCGCTCCGTCTTAGAGGGTGACCCGCACGCGGTACTGGAGGCTATGGCCATTGCCGGTTACGCCATTGGTGCAAACCAGGGCTACATCTATGTGCGCGCAGAGTATCCGATCGCAGTAGAACGTCTGAAAATCGCTATCAGCCAGGCACGCGAGATGGAACTGTTAGGAAAAGATATTTTCGGAAGCGGCTTCGATTTTGATATCGACTTAAGACTCGGTGCCGGAGCTTTCGTCTGCGGCGAGGAAACCGCACTCATGACCTCCATTGAAGGAAACCGCGGCGAACCGCGTCCGCGTCCTCCGTTCCCGGCACAGAAGGGCTTATTTGGCAAGCCGACCATCTTAAATAACGTAGAGACCTATGCCAACATCCCGCAGATCATCTTAAACGGTCCGGAATGGTTTTCTTCCATGGGTACCGAGAAGTCCAAAGGAACCAAGGTATTTGCACTGGGCGGTAAGATCCACAACACCGGCCTCGTAGAGATCCCGATGGGTACTACCCTGCGCGAGGTCATCGAAGAGATCGGCGGCGGCATCCCGAATGGCAAGAAATTCAAAGCAGCACAGACCGGTGGTCCGTCCGGCGGATGTATCCCGGCAGAGCACTTTGATATCCCGATCGATTACGACAACCTCATCTCCATCGGCTCCATGATGGGTTCCGGCGGTCTGATCGTTATGGATGAAACCGACTGTATGGTAGATATCGCAAAATTCTTCCTGGAATTCACTGTAGAAGAATCCTGCGGTAAATGTACTCCATGCCGCATCGGCACCAAACGTATGCTGGAGATCCTCACCAAGATCACCAAGGGCACCGCTACCATGGAAGATCTGAATAAGCTGGAAGAGCTCTGCTACTACGTGAAAGAGAATTCTGCCTGCGGTCTCGGCCAGACAGCTCCGAACCCGGTTCTGTCCACCCTGCGTTACTTCCGTGACGAGTACGAAGCACACATCAAAGAGAAACGCTGCCCGGCAGGCGTCTGCAAAGCGCTCCTTTCCTACCATATCGATGCAGACAAATGTAAGGGCTGTACCCTGTGTGCAAGAAACTGCCCGGTTGGCGCCATCATCGGCTCCGTCAAGAATCCGCATATTATCGACACCGATAAGTGTGTTAAATGCGGTGCCTGCATGGAGAAATGTAAATTCGGCGCGATCTACAAACAGTAATGGAGGAGAATGGCTATGGAGAATATCACAATCAAAATCAACGGCATGGAAGTCAGTGCCCCGAAAGGCTCCACCATTCTGGAGGCAGCCCGACTGGCGCACATTGAAATTCCGACTCTGTGCTTCTTAAAAGAGATCAACGAGATCGGCGCATGCCGTATCTGTGTAGTAGAAGTTAAAGGCGCAAGAAGCCTGGTGGTTTCCTGCGTATACCCGATCAACGAAGGCATGGAAGTATGGACCAACACCCCAAAGGTACTGGAGTCCCGCAGAAAAACCCTGCAGCTTCTGCTTTCCAACCATGACCGCAAATGCTTATCCTGCGTCCGCAGCGGAAACTGCGAGCTGCAGCAGCTCTGTAAGGAGCTCGGCGTTACCGATGAAGACTATTACGATGGTGAGCGCACCCCGTCCGTCATCGATGACAGCGCCGTTCACATGATCCGTGACAACAGCAAATGTATCCTCTGCCGCCGCTGTTCTGCAGTCTGCGAGAAGGTACAGGGCATTGGCGTTATCGGCGCCAACATGCGCGGCTTTGCCACCTTTATCGGATCCGCGTTTGATATGGGACTGGGCGAGACCTCCTGTGTCTCCTGCGGCCAGTGTATCGCAGTCTGCCCAACCGGTGCTCTCCAGGAGAAATCCCAGGTGGACGAGGTTCTGGCAGCCATCGCAGATCCGCAGAAGCATGTCATCGTGCAGACCGCTCCGGCAGTACGCGCCGCTTTGGGCGAGGAATTTGGTTATCCGATCGGCACCAATGTACAGGGCAAGATGGCAGCAGCCCTTCGCCGCATCGGCTTTGACAAAGTATTCGACACCAACTTCAGTGCTGACTTGACCATTATGGAAGAGGCACATGAATTCCTGGATCGTGTGCAGAACGGCGGTGTGCTTCCGCTCATCACCTCCTGCTCCCCGGGCTGGATCAAATACTGTGAGCACTATTTCCCGGATATGACCGAGAACTTATCCAGCTGCAAATCCCCGCAGCAGATGTTCGGTGCCATTGCAAAATCCTACTACGCTGAAAAGATGGGACTGGATCCGAAGGATATCGTTTCCGTTTCCATCATGCCGTGTACCGCAAAGAAATTCGAGATCCAGAGACCGGGTGAAGCTGCAAACGGAGTTCCGGATGTAGATTACTCCTTAACCACAAGGGAGCTTGCACGCATGATCCGCAAGGTCGGCCTGAAATTCACTACCCTCCCGGACGAAGAATTTGACGCTCCTCTGGGACTTGGAACCGGTGCAGCTGTTATCTTCGGCGCAACCGGCGGTGTTATGGAGGCAGCACTCCGCACCGCAGTGGAAACCCTGACCGGTGAGGAATTACAGAATCTGGACTTCACCGACGTCCGCGGCATGGAAGGCATCAAGGAAGCTACTTATCCGGTAGCAGGTCTGGAAGTTAAGGTAGCCATCGCCTCCGGCCTTGGAAACGCAAGAAAGCTGCTTGAAAAAGTCAAATCCGGTGAAGCTACCTATCATTTCATCGAGATCATGGGCTGTCCGGGTGGATGTATCAACGGCGGCGGCCAGCCGCAGCAGCCTGGCTACGTACGCAACAGCGTCGATATCCGCAGTCTGCGCGCCCAGGTTCTCTATGACGCTGACAAAAACAACCCGATCCGGAAATCTCACGAGAATCCAGCGATCAAGGAGCTGTACACAACGTATCTTGGTGAGCCTGGAAGCGAGAAGGCGCATCATCTGTTACATACCACGTATGTAAAGAGAAAAGTGAACGAGATCTAATAAAAATTAAATGAATAGCTAATAAGGTCCGAAGTTTCGGTGCGGTCATACAGAACCGCAGACACTGAGTGGAATTTTGTACTTCGTGCGCTCCGCCGCCGGTTGTCTCCCCTGCGACCTAAACTCGCACGCCTTGCGTGCTCAAACAAAGGTCTCCGGGGAGCCGCTATGCTCGCGCACGAAGAAAATTCCAATGTGTCTGCCTGTTCTGCATGACTGCCCCGGAACTTCTGCTGTACTGGCTATGCCAGGATAATAAATAACGCAGTCAGAACGTTGCTGATAAAAAGCCTGTAAATCCGACTTTTTATAGTAGCGTTCTGGCTGCGTTTTATTTTATGACAGAGTTAATATGGGTTGTAGTCAATGTTTTTGTAGCGGAGCCACTACAACAGGAAGTGAATGAGACCGCTTTTCCGGGATTTTCAGCATATCAGGTGTTTGCATCTTGAACACACGTGTACGAATGCAGCGGATGTAGTCCGATGCAGGCGAACGCGTGTTGTGAGAGCAAGCAAACAACGATATGGGAAAATAGAGGAAGGCGGTCTCATTCTCTTCCGGACCTTTATTCGTCCCGTCCTATAATTGCTATTTAGTGTCTGTGCATTGCCACCTGGTCTACGCCCAGGTTCTTTAAGTTTGCATGTACCTCGCGGTCATCTGCCTGGCCGATCAGAAGATCTCTTGCCTTCTTTGCCTCCAGCTCGGTCTTATGCTTGCTTGGGCCGCCTACACAGCCGCCTACACAGGCCATACCCTCTACAAAGTCTGCCGGAAGCTTGCCGACCTTCATAAGAAGCAGCGCTTTCTTACACTCTGCCGCACCGTTGCACTTCATTACGTTCGGGGTGATATCCTCGTTCATCTCCTTGAAGCACTCTACCACCGCTGCGGTTACGCCGCCTGCGTTACCGAAACGCTTGCCGAATACAGAACCTTCCTGATAGGTGTTTTCCTCCGGCTCAAGCTCTACGTCCTTCGCACGCATCATGGCACGAATCTCACCAAAGGTCATGGCATAATCTGCGTTGTCCTTGATGTTTAAGTCCAGAGTCTCGCTCTTCTTTGCGATGCATGGTCCAATGAAAACCGTAACCGTCTCCGGGTCTTTTTCTTTCAGCATTCTGGAAACGGCACACATTGGAGAAACGGTGGTGGACATGTTATCTAACAGCTGCGGGAAGTGCTGCTTGATCATGTTTACGAAGGCCGGGCAGCAGGAAGTGGTCATCTTCTTACCCTCTTTGTAAGCCTCTGCCCACTCAGCAGCCTCTGCTGCAGCAGTCATATCGCCGCCTAAGGCAACCTCTACCATATCTGCGAAGCCAACCTTCTTTAACGCGGTCTTCCAACTTGCCATGGTAATGTCAGCTCCAAACTGGCCCTCGGTTGCCGGTGCCACCATGGCTACTACCTTCTTGCCTGCATTGATCATGTTGATGACATCTACCATAAAGGTTTTGGAGCCGACTGCACCGAACGGACAGCTGTGGATGCAGGCGCCGCACTGGATGCACTTATTTTCATCAATCTCGCATACGCCATACTCGTCGTAGGTAATCGCGTCTACCGGGCAAGCCTTCTTGCACGGGCGCTCCAGATGTGCGATCGCGTTGTACGGGCAGGCATTTGCGCACTTGCCGCACTCCTTACACTTGTTCGGATCAATGTGGGCGCGGGTATCCCCCATGCTGATAGCTCCGAAATTACAGGAATTCTGGCAGGCCTTTCCCATACATTTTCTGCAGTTATCGGTTACCGTGTAAGATGCGATCGGACACTCCTCACAGGCTGCCCCAATGACCTGGACCACGTTTCTGGAATCTTTGCCGCTGGTCGGGCATTTGCCCTCTGCCAGGCGGACACGCTGACGGATAATCTCGCGCTCTTTATAAATGCAGCAGCGGAACTGTGCCTGCGGTCCCGGGATGATGGTGTACGGAACCTGATCCTTGTGTTCCTCATCCAGCTCGCCGTTCCATGCCAGCTTTGCTACCTCGTAAAGTACGTCATGCTTGATGCGTAAGATTGTTGCGTCATTTGTTACCATAATTTTCCTCCTCATTTCCGAAGCATTGCAGCTTCAGCTCAACTCTTATATTTTCTTTCTATTTTGTAAGAAAACCTAATAATAGGTTACGGTTACCTGTTTTCCCATCTCTTCCACCACAGTCTTCAGCTGCTCCACCAGGTTCTGGCGAATGCCCAGATCAAATGGCAGGCCCGGATTCTGATAGGCACTGTTGATGGCTTTTCCCACATATAAATGCAACTCAGTGCAGTCCTCGATCAGCATTTTAGCTACCATGGAAGCACCATTTTGCTTATCCAGCTCCAGGAAGAAATCCTCTGAAACCGTTTCATTCTTCGCATAGCGCCGCAGAAGCTGCACCACACGGTTTAAGGTCAGCACGCCCTCCGTTACCAGCTCAATGCCATCCATATAGGCAATCGGTGGAATATCCGGATCCACATAGTCCATGGACACATCCAGCTTCTTTTTTAACACTCTGGACACGATAGTAGCACTGGTTCCGCCGCAGACAATCCGCTTGGTGGAATCATCACCGGACATAAAGCCTTTCACCATCTCCTCATCCATCGACGGATCCTGCGCCGGTCCTGTCATCAAATGCACCGGCTTTGCGTTGATAATGCGCATGCAGGCCACCGTGGTGTCATCCCCGGGACGGTACTGATAAAGCTCGTCACAGGCCTGGCAGATGGCTGCCGCAAGGCGCATGGCTGATATGGTCAGGGCATACTGCTTCACTGCGTATTTCGCGATATCTTCCCAGAGCCAGCCAAAATTCAGGAGCTGCCCTACACCGGCATGGACGGTTCCATCACTCATCAGGATCAGCGCATCACCCCTCTGAACCCGAAAACGGTATTCGTTGATCTTCTTTCCCTGCACTTCCCGGATATTCCGGGGGATCGGCACAAGCTGACCATTCCGGATGAAAATACAGCTGGGATTATCAAATTCTACAAGATAGGCTTCTCCGCTGTGGAACACCTGCAGGATACTGAATGTAGAGTAGGCTACCTGTCTCACCCGGCAGATGGGCAGCGTCTCTACGATCGTTTCCACACACTCTTCCAGCGTGGCACCGTTTAAAAACATGGTTCCGAGGATCTTAGAGGTAAGCGTCGCCAGGATGTTGGCCTTGACACCGCTTCCCATGCCATCTGCCAGGATCATGATGTTGGAATCCTCTGTTTTTAACAGCTCCACCTTATCACCGCAGAGAACCTCATTAAATTTATTCAAGCTCTTATAAGCAACATCTACGGTAATTGCCATATCTAATTACCTCCGTTGTCGCTTCCGTCCTCCAGAAGAGACTTGCAAAGCTTCGTCAGAGTTGTCTTGGTCTCTGCCGTTGTCTCACCGAGAAGACCCGCAATCTCCTGAGCAACCATCATCTGCTTGTGGATGACCTTCTGGGCCAGGTCAATGGTATCTAACTTGCGCTCATACTCCAGTCTGGCCTGCTCTTCTTCTTTTGTGATATCAATGAAAGTGGCCAGCACCACGTTCTGCTCCGGTATATATACAATATTCTGCAAGGTATCCAGCTTGAATTCCGGATAATGGACCTTCTTGCCGTGAATGTTCTGGTGAGTATCAAATACCCACTGGAAATCTGACGGATCGATGAACTCGTAAAGATACATCTGAAGCGCTTCCGTACGGGTCTTACCGAAATACTTCTCACCCACCGCGGAATACTCCAGAAGCTTCATATCCTGATCCACGATCATGACCACATTCGGAGATGTCTCCATAACCAGGTTTGCAAAGGATTTGGACTTCTCATACATGAACGGAATACACATGTCAAGCTCTGCCTTTTTCTGATAAACCGCAATGGCCTTCTCCCGGCAGGTCGGATAACCGCAGGCGCCGCAGTTTAATTCATCGTCCGGGCGCATCTTTCCAGTCTTGGCAAGGATCTGACGGATCTCTGCCTCAGAAGGAACCGGCTCATGGGGGGTACGGTCAAAAAATACCTTATTCAGTGATACAGCCTCAAGCACCGGAGCTGTTTCCTGCTCCGGAACCGGCTCACGCCCGATCTGCTCTTCCATATCCAGTTTCACCTTAAAGCGGGAAATAGAACGGTCATGGACGGTCGGTCCCTTGATGCAGCCGCCGGAGCACATGTTCATCTCAATAAAGCAGCCCGTAATCTCGCCGCGGACCATACTCTGGCACAGGTCAATGCAGTTGCTCTCTCCGTGTACATAAAACTTGCGATAACGGTCCTGCTTTGACTGCGTTGCCACCACGGAACTGATGACTCCGTTTGTGACCGGATAAAGGCGGTTTACACGTGGATCCATCCGCTCAAACGGGGTATCCTCGCAATCCTCGATGAGAATATCCTCTTCGTTTAACCAGCGGCTGATATCGTTAAAATTCAGCACTGCATCGATACAGTCCGCATGGCGCGGATCCAGCGCCTCCTGTTTTTTTGCGATACAGGGGCCAAGGAAAACGACCCTGGTATCCGCTCCCATCTGCTGTTTGATCATGCGTCCGTGGGCGATCATGGGCGAAACCACCGGAGCCAGATACGGAATCAGCTTCGGATAATATTTTTCGATCAGAGCGTTCACGCTCGGGCAGCAGGTGCTGATGATATTTTCCCTGGTTCCTTCCGAAAGAAGCTTCGCATACTCCGCAGTTACCAGCGCAGCACCCTCAGCAGTTTCACGAACATCGGTAAAGCCCAGACGCATCAGCGCACAGCGCACCTGTCCAATGGTATGGTATTTTAAAAGTCCCATATAAGATGGCGCAATGGAAATGACCACTTTCTCCCCGGCCTCAACCATGCCTTTTACCAGACTCAGGTCACTGACCAGAGTTTTGGCTGACTGTGGACAGATCTGCAGGCAGCGCCCGCAGAGAATACAGTTTTCCGGCATGATCTCCGCACGCCCGTCTTTTACCATGATGGCCTTGACTTCGCAGTTGCGCACACACTTGTAACAGTGACGGCATTTTGTTGCTTTAAAGTCAATGATCGCCATACCTACAGCCTCCCTAAAATTTCCTTTGCAAAAAAGGCATCGGTGGTTTCCGGCTTTAAGGAAAAAAGTTCTCCGTCTACTGTCACGCAGACTCCATTCACACAGTTGCCGCTGCAAAAGGCTCCATTTAAATCTACCTTATCAGAAACTCCATGTTCCTTTACCAGTTCCTGCAGACGCTGGATAATCTCTCTTGACCCTTTTAAATGACATGCACTTCCGATACAGATCGTAACTCTCATAACTCAATCCTCCAAAATCGCATAATATAGGTTTATTTTCTCATATTGACACATTTTTATCAATAAGAAAATTACATGAAATGGCGTAAAACCGTGTTTTTTCTTGTATACAAAAACTTTTTTCAATTTTTTCAAAAAAATGCTTGCATTATTTTCAAAATGGTGATATATTATTGGAGTCGCTTCGAGGCGTGGCTCAGTTTGGTAGAGCGCTGCGTTCGGGACGCAGAGGTCGCAAGTTCGAATCTTGTCGCCTCGATTCTGGCCTCATGGTCAAGCGGTTAAGACGACGCCCTCTCACGGCGTAAACTCGGGTTCGATTCCCGATGAGGTCATAGAATCAATAATCAAAGCGAAGAAAACACCAGAGCAGCTGCTCTGGTGTTTTTGTTTTTATGTGATAGAAAATTACGTTCCATCATATAAAAACGCTCCGCGAGGATGCGCACCGCAAAAAAGAGAACCAGATTTCTGCTTTCTGTCAGAAATCCGGTTCTCTTTTTTTAGCTGGGCCAGCGGGATTCGAACCCTCGAGTGCAGGAGTCAAAGTCCTGTGCCTTACCGCTTGGCGATGGCCCAATGGTTTTCACAATACAAATGCCTGTTCATTATATCCGATTACTGCAAAAAAAGCAATAGCTTTACCTTGCAAATCCACCAAAATCCCACATTCGGCGAAAGCCTTGATTCAGTTGACGTACCCCATTGAAAATATTATAATAGAAGAATCAGCGGAAATGCCGCACAAAGAATAAAGGAGTTTACAACATTTATGAAACAGATTATCCTGACCGGCGACCGTCCTACCGGCCGTCTTCATGTAGGCCACTATGTTGGCTCATTAAAAGAGCGTGTCAGACTGCAGAATTCCGGCAAATACGATGAGATCTATATTATGATTGCCGATGCACAGGCTTTAACCGACAACGCAGAACACCCGGAAAAGGTACGCGACAACATTATCCAGGTTGCCCTGGATTACCTTGCATGCGGCCTCGACCCGGAGAAATCAACCATTTTCATCCAGTCTATGGTTCCGGAGCTCACTGAGCTTACCTTCTACTATATGAACCTGGTTACCGTTTCCCGTGTGCAGAGAAACCCAACCGTAAAGGCTGAAATCCAGATGCGTAACTTTGAGGCAAGCATTCCGGTCGGCTTCTTCTGCTACCCGATCAGCCAGGCAGCCGATATCACCGCATTCAAGGCTACCACCGTTCCGGTTGGCGAAGACCAGATGCCAATGATCGAGCAGTGCCGCGAGATCGTGCACAAGTTCAATTCCGTATACGGCGAGACCCTGGTTGAGCCGCAGATCATCCTCCCGCAGAACCAGGCATGCTTAAGACTGCCGGGTATTGACGGCAAAGCAAAAATGAGCAAATCCCTGGGCAACTGCATCTACTTATCTGATGAGCCGGAGGATATCCGCAAGAAAATCATGTCCATGTTCACTGACCCGAACCACCTTCGCGTGGAAGATCCGGGACAGGTGGAAGGCAACCCGGTATTCATCTACCTCGATGCATTCTGCCGTCCGGAGCACTTCGCAGAATTCCTGCCGGATTACAACAGCCTGGATGAGTTAAAAGACCACTACCGCCGCGGCGGCCTTGGCGATGTCAAAGTCAAGAAGTTCTTAAACAATGTTATCCAGGACGAGCTGGCTCCGATCCGCGAGCGCAGAAAAGCATGGGAACAGCGTCTTCCGGATGTTTACGATATCCTGGCAGAGGGCAGCAAGCGTGCAAAGGAAACTGCCGCAAAGACCCTGGCAGATGTACGTCATTCCATGAAGATCGACTACTTCGACAATGGTACCTTAACCAAATAAAAGCGGCATTCATACAATGGCCGTCAATCGCACAAAAACCCCGGTGAAACCAATCACCGGGGTTTTTCAGTGCGGGCAACAGGACTTGAACCTGCACATCGGAGATCCCAGAACCTAAATCTGGCGCGTCTGCCAATTCCGCCATGCCCGCGGATACGAATTCTTCATTCAGCGTCTGCTGACGCCGTATGTGAATATACAGATTGTAAAAAATCCCTACGCATATCTGCATAAGGATCTGACAATCAGGGTGGATAGAGGGATTCGAACCCTCGGCCTCCAGAGCCACAATCTGGCGCGCTAACCAGCTGCGCTATACCCACCATTATGAAATTCATCTTTCACTTTCGTGAAAGAAACGAGCCTGAAGGGATTCGAACCCCCGACCCACGGCTTAGAAGGCCGTTGCTCTATCCAGCTGAGCTACAGACACATCTCTCTGTACATACAGAGAAGCGGGTGATGGGAATCGAACCCACGTATCTAGCTTGGAAGGCTAGTGTTCTA